>Ga0233426_10002390_pt1 | contig 15773 bp, 14 predicted proteins | sample SI_118_April2016_6_FD_179875 | JGI IMG/M metagenome (GOLD analysis project Ga0233426, IMG submission 179875) | Seawater microbial communities from Saanich Inlet, British Columbia, Canada - SI_118_April2016_10_MG | ecosystem: Environmental > Aquatic > Marine > Inlet | place: Canada: British...
AAACGACAACCCACACCTTAGTCAGCGTGAGCTAGCGAGTGAGCTAGGTATTAGCTTAGGTAAAGTCAATTTTTGTCTAAAAGCATTAGTCGAGGTGGGCTTGGTAAAAGTAGAAAACTTCCGTAATAGCAACAATAAAAGCGCTTATCTATACCTGTTAACGCCAAAAGGTATAGAGCAAAAAGCGAGAATCACCAAAGTTTTTTTAATGGCTAAAATAGAAGAGCACAAATGTTTAGTGAAAGAAATAGAGGCTATTCAAAAAGAAGCTGAGCTGAATGACTCGCACTTCAGTTAATTAAATAGGTCAAGGTTTGGTAATGAAAAAAATAGCAATTATTGGTTTGGGGTATGTTGGTCTCCCGCTTGCCGTAGAGTTCGGAAAAAACAGGTGCGTAGTTGGTTTTGACACCGATGAAACGCGTATTACTGGGCTAGGGTCTGGGCATGATGCGACGCTCGAAGTTAGTAGTGAAGAGCTTGCTGAAGCTGAGTATCTTACCTGTTCAGCCGATGTAAATGACTTGGAAGAGTGCGATATTTACATTGTTACGGTGCCTACTCCCATTGATGAGTATAAGCGTCCTGATTTATCACCGCTAATAAAAGCCAGTCAAATGTTAGGTAGGGTTGTTTCTCAAGGCGATATTATTATTTATGAGTCAACTGTTTATCCAGGTGCTACAGAGGAAGAATGTATTCCTGTTGTTGAGGGTGTTTCGGGTTTGGTATTTAATCAAGATTTTTTCGCGGGCTATTCACCTGAGCGAATCAATCCAGGTGATAAAGAGCATCGCGTCACTAATATCCTAAAGGTGACATCGGGTTCTACGCCTGAAATAGCTGAAGAAATTGATGGGCTATATCGCTCAATTATTGTTGCCGGTACATATAAAGCTAGCTCTATTCGAGTGGCAGAAGCGGCTAAGGTGATCGAGAATACACAGCGAGATGTTAATATTGCGTTAATCAACGAACTATCCATTATTTTTAACAAGCTGGGCATAGACACTTTAGAGGTCTTAGAGGCCGCAGGTACAAAATGGAATTTTTTACCCTTTCGCCCAGGTTTAGTCGGCGGGCATTGCATAGGGGTAGATCCATATTATTTAACCCACAAAGCCCAGGCGGTTGGGTATCACCCAGAAATGATTCTCGCAGGGCGTCGCTTGAATGACGGTATGGGGCAGTACATTGTTTCTCAGTTAATAAAAGAAATGCTTAAAAAACGCATCCATGTTGACGGAGCAAAAGTGTTAATTATGGGTTTAACATTTAAAGAAAACTGCCCTGATCTTCGTAACACAAAAGTCGTTGACATAGTGAAAGAATTAAAAGAGTTCGGTGTGCAGCCTGATGTGTATGACCCTTGGGCGAGCGTTGAGGCGGCGCAGAAGGAATACGAGATTACGCCAATAGCTGAGCCGAAAAAGAAGCACTATGACGCAGTGATTATTGCAGTGTCTCACGATGAGTTTAAAAGGCTAGGTGCCCAAGGAATTAAGCAGCTAACGCAATCTAATAGTGTGATATACGATTTGAAATATGTATTGCCAAGTGCTGCAGCTGATTTAAGGTTATAAATTATGGGGTTTCGTTCAGATATCAATGGCCTCCGTGCCATTGCAGTTCTCGGAGTTGTCTTATTTCACTTTGATGCCACATTATTGCCAGGTGGTTTTGCTGGAGTAGATGTTTTCTTTTTTATCTCTGGCTTTTTAATGACAGGGATAATATTCTCCAAGTTTTCTGATGAATCTTTGACTGGTATTAAGTTTAGCCTACTAAGTTTTTACAAGGCACGTGCGTTTAGAATTGTTCCAGCTTTGTCTGTTCTTTGCCTAGCATTGTTATTATTTGGTTGGTTTTTCCTAATTCCCATTGATTATAAAGAATTAGGTAAGCACGCAGCAGGTAGTATTACTTTTATCTCTAATCTTATTTATTGGCAAGAGGCTGGTTATTTTGATACGGTTTCTCATGAAAAGTGGTTGTTACATACTTGGTCCCTTTCAGTTGAGTGGCAGTTTTACATAATATATCCTGCTATATTGCTATTGCTAAGGAGGTTTTTCTTAATAAATACTGTTAAGGTTCTTGTGTTTGTTGGTGCTGTTTTGGGGTTTGCTTTATGTGTGTTTGTTACTTATAAGTGGGCTGATGCAGCATATTATTTGCTACCTACACGCGCTTGGCAAATGCTTATCGGTGGCGTTGCATTTCTTTATCCTTTGAGTTTTGTACGGAAATTCAGTAGTAGCTTTCAGTGGCTGGGTTTGTTGCTCATAATGGGCTGTTATGTGTTCATATCTGGTGATGCACCATGGCCAGGTTATTTAGCTATGTTGCCTGTGCTTGGAGCATTTTTTGTAATTCAAGCGAAGCATGATAATACCTTTATTTTAGGTAATTTTTTAACTCAAAAGATCGGTCTTTGGTCATATTCAATTTATCTTTGGCATTGGGTTTTTGTCGTTGCGAATATTAAGTTTGAGCTTGAGGCTGAATTGTTGAGCTATCTTTTGGTTACTTTAATTGCAGGTGCTTTTTCATATTACCTTTTTGAACGACGCAGTTATATGTATATAGTTTTCTCGTTTTCTCTTGCACTTTCTCTTATTGTTTTATCTACTCATGGTGTGAGTTCTCGCGTAGATCCAAAGTTTTCCTTGGATAAGACATCTTTTCATCGAAGCTATTATGGTGGATCTGATTACCCTTCGAATAAATTTTTCTTCTTGAATGGTTCTAAAAACGAATGGGATTACGTTTTTATTGGAGATAGTTTTGGATTGCAATATGCAAAAGCAATTGATGAAACAGGTTATAAAGTTGCCGCACTTTTTCATCATGGCTGTTTGATATTTCCAAATTATAGTAGGTACAGAAATAATGGTGAGGATCTGAGTTGTTCAGTTGAATATGATAAAGTTAATTATTTTTTGAGCGAAACTAGAGTGCCAGTGATTATTGCTAACTCTTGGGATTCATATGTCAAGATTTTAGTGAAAAAAGGTGGGTCAAAAGCACTAAATTTGAGCCATTCTTTGTATTATGAAATTCTTCAGGGTGAACTAGATAATATTGTATCTGAGAATGGTTCTTCAAGGCATTATTTCGTTCTAGGCGTTCCTCAGCGTACAAAGGAAAATGCTTTTGAATGTTTGGCTAGAACAGATCTTTTGGGGTACAGGCTAACTGTTGGGTGCGATATAAAACAGAAACGTGTTGAATATCCAGTTAATGAAGTTTTACGTAGCTGGGCTGATCGAAATAGCAATACACATTTTATTAATCCAAATGATTTCATCTGTAACGATAAGTATTGTTTGACAATTAAAGATCGCGAACCAATTCATAGTGATGGAAGCCATTTGTCTGTTTTTGGTGCTCCCCTTGTGGTTGATGGATTGTTCCCAAAAATTAATTTTATAATTAATAAATAATTTTTAAGGTTGGTTATGACTAAATATAGTAAATTAATATCTGTTCTTCTAGTTCAACCAAAAGTTTGGCTGGTAACGGGGGTTGCGGGTTTTATTGGTTCTAATTTATTAGAGTATTTGCTCAAGATGAATCAGCGTGTTGTGGGGCTAGATAATTTTTCGACAGGGCATCAGTACAACCTAGATGAAGTTAAAGGATTAGTCAGTGCTGAGCAGTGGTCTGGCTTTACTTTTATTGAAGGCGATATTCGTAATTTAGACGATTGTAAAAAAGCCTGTGCTGGTGTGGACTACGTTCTGCATCAAGCCGCACTAGGTTCTGTTCCGCGCTCCATTGCTGACCCTGTCACCACAAATGCAGTGAATATAAGTGGCTTTTTAAATATGTTACAAGCTTCGAAAGAAGCGAACGTAAAAAGTTTTACTTATGCAGCAAGTAGTTCTACTTATGGCGATCATCCAGCACTACCCAAAGTGGAAAAAAATATAGGTAACCCTCTTTCCCCTTACGCGGTGACTAAATACGTTAATGAATTGTATGCAGGTGTTTACGCCCGTACTTATGCTTTTAAAACAATAGGTTTGCGTTATTTTAATGTGTTCGGTCAGCGTCAAGACCCTAATGGAGCTTACGCCGCAGTCATACCAAAATGGGCCGCAGCCATGATTAGTGGTGATGATGTTTTTATTAATGGTGATGGCGAAACCAGCCGAGACTTTTGTTTTATCGAAAATACGGTACAAATGAATATCCTTGCGGCAACGGCAGCCGATGAAGCTAAAGACAATGTGTACAATGTGGCTGTTGGTGATAGAACAACCTTAAATGATTTATATAGCTCGATCCAGTTAGCGCTTAAAGAAAATAATACAGGTGTCATAAATAGCCCTATTTACAGAGAGTTTAGAGCTGGTGATGTTAGGCATTCTCAGGCAGATATAGCCAAAGCAACAGAAAAATTGGGGTATTTACCAGAATTTAAAATTTTAGAAGGCATACAAAAAGCGATGCCTTGGTATATTAAGTTTTTAAATGGATAAATACTTCGTTAAGTCTTTTTTTGTTTATGGTGGGACAGCGGGTGCATCTCGTATCTTACCCATACTAATGCTCCCCATTTATCTGGCAAGTTTAGGTCCAGATGCGTATGGTAAAGTTGAAATTATATTTTCTTTTTTTCAGTTCGCCTTAATTTTTGGCTTGCTGCAGCTGGAGACTGCTTTACAACGACTTTATTTTAAGGTGGGTAACCGTTCTGCGTTATTTTATTCATTATTAACCGGTGTTATGGCGTCTTCACTCTTCGTGTTTATCGGTTGCTATATTTTTTCGGAAGCGCTCGCGCTCCTTTTTTTTGACAGCGTAGAAGAAAGGCAAGCCATTGTTGTTGCGGCTATGTCTATTCTTTTTGCAAATATAGCAACAATATGCATGGTTTTCCTAAGGTTTATGGATAAGCCGATTGATTTTATATTAATCACTGTAGGGCAAGTTGTATTAACAATCGGGTTTACGTATTTTTATTTAATAATGTTAGAATACGGGGTGCTGGGATATTTTTTAGGCCTTTTTTTAGGATGGTTTTTTGCTGCGGTAGTAAGTTTTTGTAGGGTAACAAAAAATATAAAATTTAGTTTTGATTTTAGTTTTATAAATTCTGCATTTGCCTTTGCGATTCCACAGCTTCCAGCAAGGTTGGCCAGCTTTTTTATTCAGTATGGCAACAGATTTTTTGTTCTGTATTTGTTAGGTGCTCAAGCGGTTGGCCTGATGGGACTTTCTTTAAAGTTTGCGGCATTATTCCAGCTACTATTACTTGCCTTTTCTATGGCGTGGAATCCTTTCTTGTACAAAAACGAAAAATCTATAAGTTGCCAGGCAGATATTAATAAAATATTTTTGTTTTTGCTTATATGTCTAACTGTTTTTCATGTCGTCACGGTTTTTTTGTCTAGCTTGATTATCGAGCAGTTTTTTACTGAGGACTATTGGGCTGCTTCTCAATATGTTGCCCTTGCCATTGTTCCAATACAGTTGTTGATAATAAAAGAAGTTGTTGAATCTGGTGTTAAGCTCTCTAATAAAACACAATATATATCTTATGCATATTTATTTTCTGTGCTGGTCACTATCATATGTATGTTTTTTTCGAAAACAATAGATGGTATCTTATTATCTGCCATTGTTGGATCGTTAGTTTTGGTGATTTTAAGTTGGTACTTTTCAGAAAGAAATTTTTACTTGAAATATAATAAATTTTATTTTTTAATTTATTGTATCTGTATATCACTGACTTTTTTATATGAAAATAAATAATCACTAGGCTTTCTAGGTTTTATCTTATGTGATGCGGTATACTTTTTTATTGATGAGTTATTAAAAAAATATTAGGATCAGCTAGATGATTCTAAATAAATCATGCCATATGAATGAAATTTATGAAAATCAATCCTTATAATTCAATAATAAAAAAAGCAATATCTTTTTTATTGTTTTTTATTCTCTTGGCAGGGTGTTTTTTTTACTATACTTTTTTCGTTGAAGGAAAGCTTGATTCGCATGAGCCTGCGGCTGGTTTTCTATATCCTGCAAATATAATAGATCACAATATATATTATGATAACTTAGTAAAGATGAAAGAAGGAGTGTTTCATTTAAACGGAATTAACAATTTAGGGATATCTATTATTTACGGTGTCTACTTTCATGCTTTAGAAATTTTTGGGTATTCTGGAAGCGTTGAGTTTTCTGCTTTAACATTTAATTTTGTTGTATTGCTAGGTATTTTTTTAAGCTATATAAAAATAATTTATTTATTAGGTCTCAAAGTTGAGATGGTTTGGCTGTTCGTATTTAATGCAAGCTTGCTATATTTTTCTCAGCTTATTAATAAAGATTTGCTGACAATCTTGATCTTATTTAAAGTTGTTGAGTATTCTATTAAAAAAGAAAATTTAGCCATTTTTCTTATTTTTGTAGTTTCTTTTCTCGTTAGGTTTCAGCTGCCTTTGATTATGTTGGTTTATTTTTTATTGCTTTATGGAAGTAATTTTAAGCGCCAGTTATTTTTGGTATATGTATCTCTAAGTTTGCTTAATGGGTTTTTTAGTAGATTCCAGTCGTTGTTTATTGGTAGAGAAACTTTATCTGATGGGTTTAGTGCGCTGGTTTATGATGTGAATGTAAGTTATGGCGTTGGATCTTTATTGTTGAATCCTGTCAGGCTAGCGCAGTACTTCTATAGTCTCTTGGGCTCGTTTAATTTTTCATTAGAGGTTGGGGTTGACGTGTCAAAAATAAAAAATATACCTCAGATCCTGATTTTAATTTTTATTCTGCCTTATGTTTTTAAATGTTATTTTAACTATAACTACTACATGAGAGAAAAAATAAAGTACGTTTTGGCTTTGATCCCTGCATTTTTCTTGGTTTGGTTTTTTAACCCTACGATCAATTCAAGATATGTTATGTTGATTGTGCCAATGTTGATAATAGTTGGTCTTTACGGAAGAAAGTTTAATGTAACTAAAGTTAAATTGAAAAATGAAAGTCTTAATAATTAATTATCATTTTCCGCCAAGCAATACATCGCATTCGTATCGCTGGGCTTTGTTGCGGGATTATTTTTTGAGTCAGGGCCATGAGGTCGATTTTATTTGTGGCGGTGTACCTTGTAAGCTTGATGCGGGCCGTAATATTAAGCGGGTTAATTTCCCCAAAACAGTAAGGCATTTTTCTCGAGAAACTATAGTTAAAAACGAAAATAAAAGTTCTTTTTTTAGATTGAAAGTGAGATTGCTATTGTTCTTTAAGAAAGTCTACCGTAAAATATTTTGGCCTGATGGGCTATGGCATTGGTTACCATATTCAATTTATGAAGTTATTAAGCGAAGGAATAAAAAATACGATTTAGTTGTGGGTTATTCGCCAACATTCTCTGCTGTAATAACAGCCTTTTTATATAAAAAACTAAATAAACATGTACGCTTGATAGTTGATTTTGGTGATCCTTTTTCTGTTTCTAAGGAAATGCCCGCTAACAATTATGCACTATACAAAACATTCAACCGGTTTGCTGAAAAGAAGATTTTTGACAGCGCGGATCTGATCTCTCTAACTAATGAGAAAACGTTTGATTTGTATCATTCAATCTATCCTAGTGTATCTAAATTTTGTATTGTTCCACACCTAGTTAATGTTGAAGACTTTTATGTCGAAAAAATGCCCCCCAAAACAATAACTACTGTTGGTTATGTAGGGGCGTTTCATAAAAAAATTCGAGAGCCGTATTTGGCAATAGATAAGTTAAATCAACTTAGTGTTGAAGCATGCTGCATTGAATTTTACGGGCCATTAAATGGTTTGTGTTTTGATGAATCGGAGCTAATCAAGCATTATGGCGTCGTTGATCGCAAGTCGGCTATAGAACTAAGCAAGCAGTTTGATATAGTCATTAATGTAGAAAATGAAGACTGTGTTATGACGCCTAGTAAAGTGTTTGATTGCATGGCAACTGGAAAACCTATCCTCAATTTTTTGAGTTCTACTGGTTCATCAAGCTTTTCTGAATACTCTCTTGTATTGGATGTGGATTCGAATACAAAGATCGCAGAGATCGAGCTTTTTATTAGTAACAATAAGGGTAAAGTTTTAAGCCGAAGTGAAGTGGAGAGTGTATTAAAGGAAAAAACACTACAATCGATAGGGGATAAATATTTGAGCGTGGCCGAATATGAGTAGTTACTTTGTAAATGCATTGTCGGCAAGATTGGGAGGTGGAAAAACCTATATTTTAAATTTACTAACTAATCTTCCTGATGATAATTTAAAGATTTATCTTGTGTGCCCAGATAAAAATTTAGTCCCAGATGATCCAAGAGTGATTTATGTAGAGTCTCCTATTGCAAATAAAAACATTATTTTTAGAGCGTTTTGGGAGGCGTTATATCTTCCGTTTATATTGATGAGACTCAATATATCTGTTTTATTTGTTCCTGGCGGAATGGACTTCACTTTTTTCACTAATGGCATACCCAAGGTAACTATGTTTAGAAATATGCTTCCATTTGATAGCGGCGCTATTGATCATTTGCCCAGTGTAAAGCTTAGGATTAAGAATTGGGTATTAAAGCATTTAATGTCAAGAACAATGAGCACAGCAGACCATGTTGTTTTCATTTCTAATTATGCAAAAAAAATGATTGAAAATCATGTGGATATAAAAAGTTCAAATGTTATATATCATGGCATTTCCGATGCTTTCTTTCCAACGGAAAAAAGTTACATTGAAAAAGAATATATCTTATATGTTTCTAGATTTGAACCCTATAAAAATCATCTTAACTTGATTGTTGCATACAATAGATTAGATGAAGTTTATAAGAAAAAGTATAATCTTGTTCTTATAGGTGAGTTAATGAAGCCCTCCTTTTCAGAATGTATGGATTATATCAATAAAAATAACCTCTCTAATTCAGTGATTGTTAAGGGTAAAATTCCATACGAGAGCTTACCGAAGCTGTATCAAAGAGCAGTGCTTTTCGTCTTCCCTTCCTCGTGCGAAAATTGTCCCAATATTTTGCTAGAAGCCATTGGATGTGGGGTTCCTGTTATAGCCTCTAAAACTGAACCAATGCCAGAGTTTGCACAAGATGCCGGTTTATATTTTAATGAAAAATGTCATGAAGACATTCGGCAATGTTTGACTGACGTTTTATCAAAACCTGATTTATTAAGTAGCATGAAAAAAAAATCTATATTGCTTAGGAATAATTATATGTGGAAAAATACTGCTCTCAAGACATGGGGATGCTTAAAGGCAATTGGAGATGGGAGTGTTTATAAATAAGGTTTTGTTAATAATAGGAGGCATAGGTTTATTTGGAAATGTCGTGTTAAAATGGTTTTTACATATGGATGTTCCCCCCTATATTCGTGAATTCTGTGAACTCGTAGATATATTTGACCCGTATTCTAAATTATCTATAGCAAGATCAGTAGCGCGATGGATGAAATACGATTTTAAATTGCGGCCTATTCGTTCGTCAGCAGATTTCATGGGAAATCACTTACCCCAAACGGAGAAAAATAAAAATGTTTGATTACCAGCGTTTTGAAGACGATATTAAAGCTAAAAATCAGAATTATAATGAGCGATCCCCTTACCCTTATGCTTATTTTGATGGTTTATTTGATGACTCTTTGTTAGATCAAGTGAATAATGAAATTGACCAATCATCGTTTGCGAAAGATTCCCGAGAAATAGAGGGTGAAGAGGTTAAAATCCGTTCAGATTTTGAAGACAATGAAGCGCTACCCACTGCTATAAAGCAGGTGTTTGAAATCATTAATGGAGGAAAGTTTTTAAATTTAACGACCCACTTAACAGGGATAAAGGGGCTCATCTCTGACCCATATTATGACGGTGGCGGCGTTAATATTATTGAAAATAATGGTACGCTCGCCGTGCACATTGATGGCACGAATCAACATAGAATGCAGGTGTGCCGCCGTATTAATGCCATTTTATTTTTAAATGATCACTGGGATCCTGCGTGGAACGGTTATCACGAGCAATGGCAGTACGTCCATAAAAATTTATCACCATTTGATGAGCATCAACAATGGCAATGCGTGAGAAAGGTATTACCCAAAAAAAATAGATTGTATATATTCACAACGAATGATCATAGTTGGCACGGCCATGCAGGTGTATTGACAGTGCCAGAAAGTGTGCAGCGACGGTCATTAATTACATACTACTATACAACTACGCGCCCTAAAGAAGATGTCGTCTTTGATAGCCCGCATCGTGCCTTATTTATCAATAATCAAAACACACTAAAAAAACATGCTTTCGATAATGTCGAAATCATACTGTAAAAATTGAGGGGTAATAATGTTTACAGATAAAACGTTACTAATTACTGGCGGTACTGGTTCTTTTGGTAATGCGGTATTAAGACGCTTTCTGGCTAGTGATATTAAAGAAATTCGTATTTTTTCGCGGGATGAAAAAAAGCAAGATGACATGAGAAAACACTTTCAGTCGAATAAGTTGAAGTTTTATATTGGCGATGTGCGCGACTACCAGTCAGTGTTAAATGCTGCTCGTGGGGTAGATTATATTTACCATGCGGCGGCACTTAAACAAGTGCCATCTTGCGAGTTTTACCCTTTAGAGGCGGTTAAAACCAATGTTTTAGGCACCGAGAATGTTTTAGAGGCGGCGATTACAAACGGTGTTGAGCGAGTAGTGTGTTTGAGTACAGACAAAGCCGTTTATCCGATTAATGCGATGGGTATTTCAAAAGCTATGATGGAAAAAGTGATTGTTGCTAAATCACGGAATGCTCCTGCGGGAACGACGATATGCGCTACTCGTTATGGCAATGTGATGGCTTCTCGCGGCTCGGTCATTCCGTTATTTATTCGGCAGGTAGTCAATAAACAGCCTATTACTATTACCGACCCCAGCATGACACGTTTTATGATGACCTTAGATGATGCCGTTGATCTGGTATTACACGCATTTGAGCACGGCGAAAATGGCGATATTTTCGTACAAAAAGCGCCTGCTGCCACCATAGAGGTTTTAGTTACAGCATTGCTTGAGATTATGGGAGAGCCTGCGCATACCGTAAATGTGATTGGCACTCGCCACGGCGAAAAATTATTTGAAGCATTATGCAGCCGCGAAGAAATGTTTGTTGCGCAGGAGCAAGGTGAATACTTTAGAGTCCCCGCTGATAATCGTGATCTCAATTATTCTAAGTTTTTTGAAGAAGGCGAGTCTGATTTGTCCAGTGTTGAAGACTACAATTCACACAATACGCAGCGCTTGGATGTAGAAGGAATGAAACAACTTTTGCGTAAATTAGATTTTATCCGAGAGATCGAGGCGGGTAATGTAGCGGTGCCAGAGGGGGTATAAGTGAAAGTATTAGTGATTGGTGCTACAGGTATGCTTGGCTATAGTATTTTTAGCCATCTATCCGACGATAAAAATTATCATGTTGTGGGCTCTGTACGGAATATACAAGGAAAAGAACGTTATTTTGTAGGGCGCACACAGCAACTTATTTATGATGTGGATGTTAATCAATTCGATTCGATATCGGGTGCAATAAAACAGGTTAATCCGCAGGTGGTGATTAATTGTATTGGCTTAATCAAGCAGTACGACGCGGCTAAAAGCCATGTTGAGGCCATCGATATCAACGCTTTGTTTCCCCATAAATTGGCGGTAGCCTGTAATGAGGTTGGGGCAAAATTAATCCATTTTTCAACAGATTGTGTATTTTCTGGTGAGCAAGGCGCTTACAGTGAGGCAGATTCACCTGATGCGCAGGATTTATACGGTAAATCTAAATGTTTGGGCGAAGTGGACTATGCCCCGCACTTAACATTGCGCACCTCTATTATTGGTCACGAGTTAACAGGTGCGGTGAGTCTGATTGATTGGTTTTTATCGCAAACGGGTAAGGTTAACGGTTTTTCGCGCGCAATATTTTCAGGCCTGCCAACATGTTATGTCGCTCAATTGTTAAGTGAACATATCCTACCTAAGCAGGATTTATCAGGGCTTTATCATTTGTCTGTTGACCCTATTGATAAGTTTACATTACTTAATATTGTGTCTGATATTTATTCTAGGAGTACTACTATCCATGAGCAGGCTGATTTTGTTATCAACCGATCACTGGATTCCAGTAAACTCTCTCAGGCACTCAATATACATCATCCTCAGTGGGTTGAACTGATTCAATCCATGTATTTAGATTATTGCTTAAGGTACAAACCATGCAAAAGCTAACAATTGTGACTGTTGTCGGTACGCGTCCAGAAATTATTCGTTTGTCCCGAACGATAGCGAAACTTGATGAGTTTTGTCGGCACGTGCTGGTACATACGGGTCAAAATTATGACTACGAACTCAATCAGATATTTTTTGATGATATGGGGATTAGAGCACCTGATATATTTTTGGAGTGTGCAGGGGCGACCGCAGCCGAGACTATGGCACAAGTTATTAGTAAATCGGATGCAATGTTTGCCGATGTTATGCCTGATGCATTACTGATATTGGGGGATACTAACAGTGCTATGGCTGCTATACCTGCAAAGCGTAAAAAAATACCGGTTTTCCATATGGAAGCAGGTAATCGTTGTTTCGATATGCGTGTACCAGAAGAAATTAATCGCAAAATCGTCGATCATATATCGGATGTCAATATGCCTTACACGGATATTGCTAGAGAATATTTACTCGCCGAAGGCTTAAAACCTGATTTTATAGTTAAAACGGGTAGTCCTATGGATGAGGTGTTAAGTTTTTATAAAGACAAAATTGCAGGTTCGACAATTTTAGAGACTTTACAGCTAACAAAAGGTGAATATTTTGTTGTGAGTGTCCATAGAGAAGAAAATGTCGACTCTGAGTTAAATATTCATCAGTATGTGTTGGCGTTAAATACCTTGGCAGAAAAATATAAATACCCGATTATTGTGTCAACTCATCCGCGAACCAGAAAAAAAATAGATAACCTTAATCTTGAGTTTCATCCCCTGGTAAGGCTGATGAAACCCCTCGGTTTTAGTGACTATGTAAAGCTGCAAAAAGAGGCTAAAGTGTTGCTTAGCGATAGCGGTACCATTACTGAAGAATCGTCTATTTTGAACTTTCCAGCTATTAATATCCGAGATGCGCAAGAGAGGCCCGAGGGGTTTGAAGAAGGTGCGGTGATGTTTACGGGGATGAATGTCGAGCGCATTCTTCAAGCCATTAAAATAGTTGAGTCACAACCTCGCGGAGACACGCGCCTTATTCGTCAAGTACCCAACTATATAGCACCGAATGTATCAGATAAAGTACTAAGAACTATAGTGAGTTACATTGATTATGTGAATCGCGTGGTATGGAGGAAGTACTAGTGCGTATAGCCCTCTTACCTGATGATTATTTGCCAGCCAGCACATTAAATCACGCAAAAATGTTCCATGAGCTCGCACACGAACTGATGAAGCAGGGGCACGATGTTGTAGTTATTACGCCCGGCTTGCCTAAGCAAAAAAAAGCATTGTTTACAGAGTATGTTGATGGGGTGCTTGTATGGCGTTTCCGTGCGGGGGTTAGGCGCGGTGAAGGTGTGAGTAAGTTACAGCGTGCGATAAATGAAAGCCTGCTTTCTTTTTTAGCATGGCGTGCAATTAAGCGAGAAGTGAATAAGTCACCGTTTGATCTTTGTGTGAATTATTCCCCGACAATTTTCTTTGGTTTTTTAGCGGCTAAGTTGAGGAGAAAATATAATACGACGGTGTATTTAGTGCTGAGAGATATGTTTCCTCAGTGGGCAATTGATGCAGGAATGATTAAAAATAAGTCGTTAATTACAAAGTATTTCCGTTATGTTGAGCTTGTTAATTATCAGTCAGCGCACAAGATTGGCGTTATGTCGGTTGCTAATCTAGCGTATTTTAGTGCGCTCAATCCTCAGTATAAAAATGTAGAGGTGTTACATAATTGGGCTTCGTTGTTACCCTCAACGTTCGATAACTACTCCCTCAATATACGAAAAGAGTATAGTCTTGAAGGAAAAGTCATTTTTTTCTATGGCGGGAATATTGGTCATGCACAAGATATGGCGAATTTAATGAGGTTAGCGTCTAGCCTAAAACAATACCCTCGTGCGCACGTGTTGATTGTTGGACAGGGAGATGAATTTGCATTAGTGAGCACATTAAAAAAAGAGTTAGCGCTAAAAAATATTACCTTGCTCCCTTCAGTGAACCAAGACGAATATAAGCAGCTATTGACTCAAGTGGATGTGGGTTTGTTCACGTTGGCTAAAACACATAAAGCTCATAACTTCCCGGGTAAACTATTAGGTTATATGGTGCAGTCATTACCTATTTTGGGTAGCGTGAATCAGGGGAATGATTTGGTTGACTATGTGAATGACTCTGGAGCAGGCTTTGCTTATGTGAATGGTGAAGATGAAGCATTATTGAACGGAGCTATTAAACTCTTAGAGAGTGAGGCGTTGCGCCATACAATGGGCGAACATTCCTCACAGTTATTAAAACAACATTTTTCGGTTGAAAACGCAGCACAGATTATTTTGCAAGCCGTGGGTACATCATGCACAACATCTTAATCACAGGATATTCTGGTTTTGTTGGCGGTGTTTTGGTTGGAGTTTTAAAAACAAACCACTCGTTACGCTTGTTGGGTCGTAAGCCTTCCACTGTGGGTAATGTTTATGCTCACAGCATAACCCCTTGCTCTGTTTATGAGGGTGCTCTAGAGGGCGTAGATACAGTGATCCATTGTGCTGCTCGTGTTCATATTATGAACGATAATTCCTCTGACCCTTTATCAGAATTTCGTGCCGTAAATACTGAAGGCACGCTAAACCTAGCACGTCAGGCCGCAGAAGTAGGCGTAAAGCGTTTTATCTTTTTAAGCTCGATCAAAGTGAATGGTGAGTCCACTTCTTGCCATGCGCCGTTTACGGCGTTTGACACGCGTAAGCCAGAAGATCCTTATGGTCAGTCCAAGTCCGAAGCGGAAGAGCAGTTATTGGCGTTAGGCAAAAAAACTGGTATGGAGATTGCTATTATTCGTCCCCCCCTTGTTTACGGAGAAGGTGTAAAAGCGAATTTTTCCTCTTTGATGAGGGTAGTTGGTAAAGGCTTGCCATTACCTTTTCGAGCGATGAATCATAATAAGCGTAGCTTGGTGTCGGTATATAACTTGGTGGATTTGATTAAGGTTTGTATCGATCACCCTCAAGCTGCCAACCAAGTATTTTTAGTGTCAGATGATGATGATATGTCTACATCTCGTATGGTAGCTTTAATGGCGAAGGTGCAAGGCAAGGCCAATTTATCTATTCCTGTGCCTGTTTGGTGTTTTAATTGGGTAGGTAAGACTTTCAGAAAAGAAGCGGTGGTGGACCGTTTGACTGGGTCGTTGCAACTGAATATTGAGCATACAAAAAACACGTTGAATTGGGTACCTCCTTATTCCGTTGACCATGGCTTCAAATTAGCGGCGAAAAAAATGAAATTGGATGAAGTGAATGATTAGGTTGTTTGATGTTGTGTTTTCCTTGTTAGGTTTAATATGTGGCGCGCCAGTGTTGTTGATTATTTATATGGTTGGGATGTTTGATACGGGTTCGCCTATTTTTCGTCAAGAGCGGGTGGGGCGTAATAAAAAACCGTTCGTGTTGGTGAAGTTTCGCACTATGTCGGTTGATACGGCATCGGTTGCTAGTCATTTGGCCTCAACTTCTTCTATTACTAAGCTAGGTGGTTTTTTG
>Ga0233426_10002393_pt1 | contig 15756 bp, 14 predicted proteins | sample SI_118_April2016_6_FD_179875 | JGI IMG/M metagenome (GOLD analysis project Ga0233426, IMG submission 179875) | Seawater microbial communities from Saanich Inlet, British Columbia, Canada - SI_118_April2016_10_MG | ecosystem: Environmental > Aquatic > Marine > Inlet | place: Canada: British...
ACGGTGCTACTTTTTTAATGTTCATGGAATATGCGCGCAATGCTGTGCGAATGGCCGCTATTATGAAGCAGCAGAGCATATTCGTTTATACCCATGACTCTATTGGTTTAGGTGAAGATGGCCCGACCCACCAGCCGGTTGAGCAACTTAGCGCCTTGCGCTCAACTCCCAACTTAAACACCTGGCGTCCATGCGATACAGTCGAATCGGCCGTATGCTGGAAAAGCGCCATCGAAAATCAAAATGGGCCGAGTGCTCTTGTGTTTAGTCGACAGGGCCTTGCACCAATGCCACGAACTGACGAACAGGTTGCGGCGATTTCCCGTGGTGGTTATGTGTTGAAGGATTCCGTTGACCCACAGGCGATTCTTATTGCTACTGGCTCAGAAGTTGAACTAGCGATGCAGGCCTCAGACACATTGGCGGGAAAAGGCGTTAGTACTCGCGTAGTTTCTATGCCCTGCGCTGAAATATTTTCAGCTCAAGGAGTAGATTATCAAGATTCAGTGCTGCCCCCAGCAGTGAGAGCAAGGGTTGCCGTAGAAGCATTACATGCGGATTATTGGCATAAATTTGTAGGCCTTGATGGTCGAGTAGTCGGTATGCGTAGCTTTGGGGAGTCTGCTCCTGGGGGCGAGCTAATGAATGAGTTTGGCTTTACCGTAGAAAACGTTGTTGCGAATGTCTTGGAGGCAATTGGCTAATGTTACGGGTCGCCATTAATGGTTATGGTCGTATAGGGCGCTCAGTCTTGCGAGCTCTATACGAATCAAATGCCAGGCAGTGGGTTCAAGTCGTCGCGATTAATGAGCCTGCAGAAACTAAAACCATGGCACACCTAACACGTTATGACTCGACCCACGGAAGGTTTCCAGGGACAGTTGAATGGCAACAAGATAAGCTTGTGGTTAATGACGATATCATCCAAATTTGCCATCAAGAGGATCTCAATCAGTTGCCTTGGGCGAATTTTGGTATTGATGTCGTTTTAGAATGTAGTGGAACTTTTAGCAATCGTTCGACGGCCGAAACCCATTTAGAGGCTGGCGCTAAGCGAGTTCTTTTTTCTCAGCCTGCTGAGGCGGATGTTGATGCAACTATCATCTATGGGATTAACCACCAGGTTTTAAGTGGTGATGAAACTATTATATCCAGTGCATCCTGCTCGACCAATTGTGTAGTGCCTGTCATTAGTGTCCTTAACGACTCTTTTGGCGTCGATGGCGGTGTGATTACTACTATCCACTCAGCAATGAACGATCAGCCAGTTATTGACGCTTACCATCATACGGATCTTCGCAAAACAAGAGGCGCAATGCAGTCTATTATTCCTGTCGATACAGAACTTGCACTTGGCATAGACCGTTTACTTCCAGAGCTAACGGGACGATTTCAGGCGCAAGCAATGAGAGTCCCCACGGCAAATGTATCTGCAATTGATTTATCCATCATGCTGAATAACCAGGTCGATGTAGACGCCATTAATCGGGCTTTATCTAATGCCAGTGAGGGATATTTGACTGATGTCCTTGGCTATACTGAAGAGCCACTTGCTTCATGTGACTTTAACCATGACCCCCGCAGTGGAATTGTCGATGCTAGTCAGACTAGGGTGAGTCAAAATAAACTGGTTAAAGTGTTAATTTGGTTTGATAACGAATGGGGTTATGCCAATCGGATGTTAGATACTCTTCGCCATTGGTCCACATTATTTAAAACAGCCGGCTAAGACGTTACTAATAGAGATTGAAAATCCAAAAGGATACAAGGTAAATGAAAGTAAAACTGATGACTGATCTAGATTTGAGGGGTCGTCGAGTACTCATTCGTGAAGATCTTAATGTTCCACTTAAAGAGGGCCGCATCACTAGTGCGGCGCGACTAAAAGCTGCGGAGCCCACCATTCGATATGCGCTTGATAATGGGGCGCAAGTAATTGTCATGTCTCATTTGGGAAGACCTATCGAAGGCGAATTTAGCTCTGAATTTAGCTTGGCTCCGATTGCTAATTATTTAGGGAAATTACTTGAGCAAAAGGTACACCTCATTAGAGACTGGAGCGATGGGAGTATTGTCAGTAATCATCGCCTAGTGATGTTAGAGAATGTGCGATTTAATATTGGTGAAAAAAGCAACTCAGATAGTTTGGCTCGGGCTTATGCTGAGCTTTGTGATATTTTCGTAATGGATGCTTTTGGCACAGCACATCGAGCCCAAGCTTCAACTCATGGCGTTGCTAAATATGCACCATCGGTATGTGCTGGACCACTTTTAGCGAATGAGTTAGATGCGTTAGAGCAGGCCCTAGCCAATCCAACAGCCCCAGTTGCAGCCATTGTTGGTGGCTCTAAAGTGTCCACTAAGTTAATGGTGCTGGAAAGCTTGGCAGATAAGGTCGATCAGTTGATTGTCGGCGGTGGGATTGCAAACACGTTTCTTGCTGCAGCAGGAAAGCCCGTGGGCAAGTCTCTTTTTGAGGCTGATTTAATACCTGCAGCTCAGGCGCTTATGTCGAAAGTCAATATCCCAATACCCACTGACGTTATTGTCGGTAAAGAGTTTTCTGAGACAACAGAAGCTGTTATAAAGTTAGTTGATGATGTGGAGGAAGATGATATGATTTTTGATATCGGACCTGAATCCGCTAAACAATTGGCTGAAATGATTACAACCATGGGCACAATTATATGGAATGGCCCTGTTGGAGTTTTTGAGTTCACGCAGTTTAGTCAGGGTACAGAAATACTAGCCAGAGCTATAGCCAATAGTGATGCGTTCTCTATTGCAGGAGGCGGAGATACTTTGGCAGCCGTTGATAAATATAATATTGCGGACCAGGTGTCTTATATCTCTACTGGCGGCGGTGCATTTCTAGAATATGTTGAAGGGAAACAGCTCCCAGCTGTTGCAATATTGCAGAATCGAGCGGAACAATTGGTTTAAAAATAGAGAACTTAAAGCTGTAACTAGAATTACAGTGAAAGACATAAAGGAGGTTGCCCATGGCGCTTATTTCACTAAGACAAATGCTGGATCATGCTGCTGAACATAACTACGGCGTACCGGCGTTTAATGTCAATAATCTCGAGCAAATGCGAGCCATCATGATGGCAGCGGATCAAACTGATAGTCCCGTCATTGTGCAGGCCTCTGCTGGCGCTAGAAAGTACGCTGGTGCGCCTTTCTTGAGACATTTAATTCAAGCCGCTGTTGAAGAGTGGCCGCATATCCCTGTGTGTATGCACCAAGATCACGGCACCAGCCCAGCTGTTTGTCAGCGCTCAATCCAACTTGGATTTACCTCTGTAATGATGGATGGCTCTCTAGAGGAAGATGGTAAAACCCCATCTAGCTATGACTACAATGTAGATGTGACAAGGCGGACTGTTGAGATGGCGCATGCTTGTGGCGTGTCAGTGGAAGGAGAACTTGGTTGCCTTGGCTCTCTAGAAACCGGACAAGCTGGCGAGGAGGATGGCGTTGGTGCTGAGGGAATCCTTTCCCATGAGCAAATGCTCACAGATCCAGAGGAGGCAGCAGATTTTGTTGCAAAGACTCAGGTAGACACGCTCGCTATTGCCTGTGGCACGTCTCACGGTGCCTATAAATTTAGTCGACCACCCACTGGTGATATTCTGGCCATTGATAGAATTAAAGCAATACACCAGCGCATTCCATCAACACACTTGGTCATGCATGGATCATCTTCCGTTCCACAAGAGTGGTTAGAAATTATTAATAAGTTTGGTGGCGAAATCCCTGAAACCTATGGCGTGCCAGTGAACCAAATTTGTGAAGGCATCAAGCATGGCGTCCGAAAAATAAACATTGATACTGATTTAAGACTCGCATCTACCGGAGCAGTACGCCGATTTTTAGCGGAGAATCCTGCTGCTTTTGATCCTCGCGCCTATCTTAAAGAGACTGTCATTGCCATGAAAGACATCGCTGTGGCTCGATACGAAGCGTTTGAAACTGCTGGTAAAGCATCAAAGCTAGATGCTTTGAACTTGGAAACAATGACGGCACGATATCTAACAGGGGAGTTAGATCCCAAAATAAACTAAAAATTTTAAGTGCAGGCGAGATTAATCTCTAAGAAGAAAGGGTTACTGCCGGGAAAACGTGACTAGCTTCACGTTTTAAACACTGACTTCGCTAGTTTTACTTCAAAGTGGATTCTTAAGGTCTATCGTTAGGGCATAATTTCATAAATTGTCTGATAAAGCCAAAGCTTTATTGATATTACTTGCAGCCAATGAACCAAATTCCTAAGGTAACGACTTTTGATCGATTCATATAACTTTGTTAAATCTGTGCTGGATTCCACCACTGAAAGCATTGTGGTCATAGAGCCAAACGGAAAGATTATTTATGCCAATTCTAGTTGGGAGAGTCTAGGGACTACTCTTAATGGAGTTCCGTATCAAGGCTGGGTAGGTATGAATTATCTGCAGGTCTGTGATGATGCTGCGACAGAGAATAATAAATTTGCAATAAAAGCGGCGGCGGGGATTCGTAAAGTCTCGCGTGCAGAACAAGATATTTACTACTTGGACTATCCATGCGATGGCCCTACAGAACAGCGCTGGTTCATGATGCGAGTCACTCGATTTAGTGCAGAGAGTTCTCAGTTTCTGATCATTTCGCATCAGGACATAACCGAGCGTAAGGCAGCTGAAGAACAAGTTGAGAGGTTAACTCGGACTGATGAATTGACAGGCCTTGCCAATCGAAGGTGCTTTGAAGAATTCTTGCGCAATCAATGGAAAAGAAGCGCACGGAAAAAGTTACCTTTATCTCTCGCACTTATAGATATTGACCACTTTCAAATGATCAATGATGCCTACGGCCACAGTATCGGAGATAAATATCTTAAATTCTTGTCATCTAGTTTGTCTATGCTTACTAATCGGCCAGAGGATATCTGCGCCCGATATGGTGGCGACGAGTTTATGATTTTGTTGGGTGATACAGACCAAACTGGTGCAAAGTTGGTCATGGAAAGATTAATAGAAAATATACGCAGTCTTAAGATTCCCAATGAAAATGCAGCCACTAAACCTATTCTCACAGTGAGTATAGGGCTATCGACCATGTATCCGAATAAAGTAAATCAGTATGAAAATTTATTGTTGTCTGCTAATAATTTAATGTACTCAGTTAAGAATTCTGGCCGTGATGCTATAGCAGTGACATCCCTAGAGACAAATCATGGAGTGTTAAACTTTAAATTTAGGGGTTAAGTTTTACAATCGGCTCGGTTTATACTAGCTTGGAAATTTTATATTCTGAGAGAGCATTTTTGGAAACAATTACTACTTCTAATATTTATGCCGTTGGATTACCTCTCATAGGGATGCTTATTGCTCTGGAGGCGCTATATTCGTCCTACCATAAGCGTCATTTCTATAAGCTTGATGATACAGCCGGTACTTTGGGGCTATTAGTAGGCAATGTGGCTATGTCACTGCTTATCCAAAGTGCAGTGCTAGTCTTATATTTTTCTACATACCAGTTCAGAGCCTTCACGATTAATAATTTAATGCCCGTCTGGGCGGTTTGGCTTTTGACTCTAGTTATGATCGATTTTGTATTTTATTGGTACCACCGCAGTGCTCATAGAATAAGGTTTTTATGGGCAATTCATATGAATCATCACTCCAGTATAGAGATGAACTTTTCTGTTGCATTCAGACAAGCTTGGTTTGGCCCTATTTCTAAGACTCCTTTTTATATAATCATGCCCCTTTTGGGTTTTGACCCTAGTATTACCGTGGTGGTGGCCCTTTTTTCAAGACTCTGGGGTGTATTGGGTCATACTCAGTGGGTCGATAAGCTTGGGTGGATGGATGGGGTCTTCAATACACCTTCCACTCATAGAGTCCATCACGGTACTAATCCTGAATATGTGGATAGCAATTACGGGAATTTATTGATTGTTTGGGATCGAATGTTTGGAACTTATGTTAAAGAGACTTCTCCTGTTGTTTTCGGGTTAGTTAAAAATATTGATACAAATAATCCAGTTTTAATTACCTTTCATACTTGGTTTGCGATGAGTAAAGACATAAAACGTGCTAAGTCATTTTATGAAGTACTAGGTTATATTTTTGGACCTCCTGATTGGGAACCTAAGAGAGACACTATTATTCTAAAGTAGGCAAGAAGCTTGAAGAGCTTATTCAGAGGCTAAGAGATCATTTAATGAACATTTTGTTAAAAGCAGTCTTAATTTTCCTTATTTCCGGGTCTGGCGCTGTCTTTGCAGAAGAACGGGCGCCGTATATCTACATATTAGGTATTGCCCAAGATGCGGGTTTTCCTCAAGCGGGGTGTTATAAACCACATTGTATGCCCGGGTGGAATGACCCTGAGAGAAAGATAACCGCCACATCCCTTGGTTTGATCGACCCATCTAGTAAAAAGAAATATATTTTTGAAGCCACACCAGATCTTCCAGAGCAACTTTTTTTGCTTGAGCAGGAAGCTCCGAGCGATGAATTTAGCTTAAATGGTATTTTTATTACCCATGCTCATATTGGGCACTACACTGGACTAATGTATCTTGGCAGAGAAGCTATGGGAGCTCATGGGCTTCCAATATATGTTATGCCTAAGATGGAGCAGTATTTGCGAGAGAATGGCCCTTGGAGTCAGTTAATTGCTCTTAACAACATATCCTTGATGCCGTTACGTAATGATCGCTCTGAAGTTTTAAATAATCTTAAAGTGACACCTTTTTTGGTGCCCCACCGAGATGAATTTTCTGAAACCGTAGGTTATTCAATACAGGGACCAAAAAAAACGGCACTTTTTATTCCAGATATTAATAAATGGTCTCAGTGGAAAGAAAATATTCTAGAACGAATACAGTTAGTAGACTACGCTCTGATAGATGCAACGTTTTATGATAACAATGAGCTGCCGGGACGTGATATGTCAAAAATACCCCATCCTTTTGTGGTCGAAACCATGGCGACCTTATCATTGCTACCCAGAGAGCAAAGAGAGAAGGTATGGTTTATTCATATGAACCATACTAATCCGCTATTAAACTCAAATAGTGACCAAGCTCAAGAGGTTCGTGCTCAGGGGTTTAATATCGCGAGCACCGGTTTGCGCCTGAAATTATAGGAAACTTCGATATGCCCTTAATTTTAGTTTTGTTTTTAGCGACTTTAGCGAGTGCTTATGTCTGTTATACCATCGCTAAAGAGCGTCATGCGGATGCCAGATTTTGGGTCTGGATGGGTATTTTATTTGGGCCTTTAGCCATACCTTTTGTCTTTCTATCCAAACCTAAAAAACCTTAAAACAATGGACATTTCGTTGGACACCTTTAGTTTTTAGAAAACCGGTGGGGCTTAATAAAGTACTAAGTTACTTGTTATTTATTATCCAAAAACACCTTTAAAGAAAAAGAAAAACAAGATTGCCAATCCGGCACCGGCAGGTAAGGTGACTACCCAAGACAAAAAGATTGACCCAATCATCCGTAAATTAAGAGCGCCAATACCTCGCGCAAGGCCGACTCCCAATACGGCCCCTACTAGAGTATGAGTTGTGGAAATTGGCAAGCCCGTTCCTGAAGCAAAGACTACCGTTGCTGCTGCACCTAACTCAGCTGCGAAACCTCGGCTGGGGGTCAGTTCGGTAATTTTGCGTCCAATGGTACCCATGACTTTAAAGCCATAGGTTGCTAAACCAAACACGATTCCTGCACCGCCCAAAAGTAGAATCCAGCTGGGCATTGAGCTTTTAGCGGCTATATCACCACCAGAGCTAACCACATTGACCACTGCGGCCAAAGGGCCCACCGCATTAGCAACATCGTTAGAGCCATGGGCAAAGGCCATACTACAAGCAGTGAATATCATCAGAACTGCGAATACGCGCTCAACATTAGCGAACCGATTACCGATTTCTAGCTCTTCATTACGTTTGACTCGAGACAGTAAAAAGGTACCAATAATAGCCACTAAAATACCAAACATAATTGCCCATACTATTGATTCTCCAAAAGTCAGTGAGACACCAATGTCCTTGAAAACGTGCTTGAGTCCCTTAAGGATGGTTACCATTGCCATTAGGAAACCCACAGCAAACATATACATCGGGGCATATTTTTTAGCACGCTCAAAAGGATTATCCTGAATCAAGATAAGATTTTGAACACTACGAAAAATAGCAAATGAAATAGTTCCAGCAATTACGGGGGATACAACCCAACTTGCAACAATTGTACTAACCTTATCCCAATTAACTGCATCAGTAGATACACCCACAGCAGCGAAGCCAACAATTGCACCAACAATAGAATGCGTAGTTGATACTGGCCAGCCCATAAAGCTCGCTACCATAAGCCAGGTGCCGGCAGCGAGAAGAGCAGAAAGCATACCAAATACAAGCAAGTCTGGAGAGTCGACAAACACACTGGAGTCAACAATACCTTTTCGGATGGTTGAAGTGACTTCTCCTCCAGCTAAATAGGCACCTGCAAATTCAAAAACCATGGCAATTAAAATTGCCTGCTTAATAGTTAGTGCTTTAGAGCCAACGGAAGTACCCATAGCATTAGCAACATCATTCGCGCCAACACCCCAAGCCATAAAGAAGCCAAAGGCACCCGCAAGGATAATCAATATTGTTCCGTATTCAGTGAATAATTCCATGGCCATCGCTCTCTTAAAAAATTACTTTGCTAATAGAAGTTCGAGTTGGTTGCCTACCTGCTCAGCCGTGTCTGCTATAGCGCCAATGTTATCAATGACGTTGTAGAGAAACATGACGTGAACGGGTGGAATATCTGCTTCCATCTTAAACAAACGATGACGTAATTTGCGTTCCCGTTTATCGACTTTTTGTTCTTGGCTATCTAAATCGCGGATCAGCTTTTTAACGAATTTGACCTCTTGACCAGTAAAGCCGGTTTCAAGGAGTTCATCGAGCTCATCAATTGCTTTGCGTGCCTTTTCGCAGGTTTCAATTGCACTCTTTACGTAGGCAATAAAATCAGCTTGTAGCGAAGACGGGATATCCATTTCGCGGCCCAATACGATGCCACAAACGTCTTTAGCAGTATTAGCAATATTGTCTTGCTGAGCTAAAATGCCGAGCAAGTCACCCCGCGAAACGGGCATAAATAAGCTTTTGGGCATGTTTAAACGGAATTGTTTCTTAAGATCATCAGCCTGATTTTCATCCTCGGTAATTTTATCGAAGATACCACTAGCCTTGGTCCACTTATTAGCGATAACCGCTTCAAAAAAAGGTTCTAGGTGGGAAGCGCAGGTTACTACCAACGCCATATGTTCTTGCAGGGGTTTGATCGGCGACTTACCAAACAGATTTGAGATTGAATTACTAAAGTCCATGGTGTGCCTCCAGTTTTTTGCAATATAACAGGTTGCCATAAAAATGAAATGAATTTATGCCAAGAGAGCTGTTTTTATGCCTGGGCGTATTTCTCGCTGTGGCCTAACCAGCGACGGATTAAGCCGTCCACATTGTCAGGATGATTGATTAAAACGTAGCCGGCAATAATTTTGATATCAGTAAGCATATGACTATCTCGCTGTAGATCTGCAATATGCAATTGCATATCGCCAGTTTGACGAGTACCTAAGACCTCACCGGGGCCTCTCAATTCAAGATCTTTTTCGGCAATTTTAAAACCATCGGTAGTTTCTCGCATTATTTTAAGGCGAGCATTGCCATTTCCAGATATTGGCGGGCTATAGAGTAAAACACAGTGACTGGCTTGAGATCCTCGGCCTATCCGTCCACGCAACTGATGTAGTTGAGATAGGCCCAAGCGTTCAGAATTTTCGATAATCATCAAGCTTGCATTGGGAACATCTACACCGACCTCAATAACGGTTGTGGCCACCAAAAGATTAATCTCGCCACTTTTAAAAGCCTCCATGATCTCAAGTTTGTTTTTTGGTTTTAAACGACCATGAATTAAGCCAATGGAAAGCTCGGGAAGCAGTAATTTCAGTTCGTTAGCAGTGACTTCAGCAGCTTGAGCCTCTAACACATCTGATTCTTCGATAAGAGTACAAACCCAGTATGCTTGTCTTCCAGCTATACATGAAGCTCGGACCCTTTCGATAATATCATTGCGCCTGATATTACTCAGCACCAACGTATCGACAGGTTTTCTGCCAGGGGGTAATTCATCAATTACAGAGCAATCAAGATCTGCATAGGCACTCATTGCTAGGGTTCGAGGTATTGGAGTTGCCGTCATGATAAGTTGGTGAGGTGCTGAGCCATGCTCACTTAATGTCGACGTTGGATCGAAGCCCTTTTGACGAAGAGCAAGCCTTTGATGAACACCAAAGCGATGTTGTTCATCAATAATACTCAGCCCGAGATTATTAAACACAACTGTTTCTTGGAATAAGGCATGGGTTCCAATGATCATCTTGGCACTGCCATCGGCAATAGCGGACAACTGAGCCTCTCTGGCCTTACCTTTTATCTTTCCAGTTAACCACGCGATTCTAATACCCAAAGGCTTAAACCATTTCTCAAAATTTATTCTATGTTGTTCAGCAAGTATTTCGGTAGGCGCCATTAACGCCACTTGAGATCCATTAGCGATAGCCTGCACAGCAGCCATAGCGGCGACAACGGTTTTTCCGGAGCCCACGTCACCCTGTACTAGGCGGAGCATAGGTATGGCAGATTTTATATCGGTACTTATTTCTGCGATCACTTTATTTTGAGCAGAGGTAAGGTTAAAGCCCAGTTGTTTTAATAAAGAATTTTTGGCTATTTTATCTTCACTTAGAATAGGTGCCTGTTGTTGTTGAATTCTTTGCCTTAGGCGCAACAAGCTTAAATTATGAGCTACTAACTCTTCTGCTGCTAGACGCTGTTGGGCGGGATGTTCGCCACAGGCCAACAAGTTCAGAGCGTTACCAGGAGGTGGGTTGTGTAGAAGTTTGAGGGCACCGACTAAGGAGAAAGACAGTTGATGGGATAGGCCACTTTCGGGAAGAGAGGGCAGCAGTTCGTCAATGGACTGATTATCTAATTTCCTTAGGGATTGAGAGCAAAGGTCCCTAATACGAGTTTGAGTTACCCCCTCAGTGGCGGGGTATACAGGAGTAAGGGTGTCATCTAGTGATTTTGGGTGATCTTTATCAAGGTGCTGGTACTCAGGATGATAGAACTCAATGCCAGATTTCCCTCGTCGAGCCTCGCCAAAACATCTGATCAGGGCACCTGCTTTCAATCGTTCTTGTTGTGCTCGACTAAAGTGAAAAAATCTTAATGTCGTCGTCCCACTATTATCTTGTAGACGGCAAACTAGGCTGCGCCTGCGGCCAAAGACCACGTCGCTAGCACGTATTTCACCTTCAATAACGACCTCAGACTGTGGTTGTACACCTCCTATTGGAGTTATCTGAGTTCTATCGATGTAACGCAATGGCAAATGAAAAAGTAGATCTTGAAGACTATAGAGGCCTAATTTTTTCAATTTAATAGTTAGCTGTGGACCGACTCCCCGTAAGGTTTCGACACCGACTCTATCCAGCCCTAAACTAGCCATTAGCTTTTGGTTGTTCCGTTTAGCGTGCTGGAAAGAATGGCGGTACGCAATGCGTCAACGGCTTTATGTCGTGGGAAACTAGTGCGCCAGGCCAGTGCTGTTGTGCGAGACGGCGAAAGGCCAGCAAAGGGTCTTATCTCTAAGGCACTATTTCTTTCCCTTGCCCCAATAGCCGCAGATTCTGGCAATACTGTAATGCCTAACCCAGAGGCCACCATATGACATAGAGTCTCTATCGAACTCCCCTCGGTCATGGTTCTAATGGATGCCTGAGGACTATCATTGCGATTGATGTTGGGGAGGGCCTCGATGACTTGGTCCCTAAAGCAATGCCCTTCTCCCATCATAAGGACATTCTCATTGTCTAGATCTGCCTGTTCGATCTCTTTTTTTGTAGTGAGAGGATGACTTTTTGGGATCAACAAGACAAAGGATTCATCATAAAGCGGCTGAACCAAAATATCTGGTTCGCTAAATGGCAAAGAGATTAGAATCACATCAACCTCCCCGCTTTTCAGACGCTTGCGCAAGGTGCTGGTATAGCTCTCCTCAATAACCAGAGGCATATTGGGTGTGGACTTTTGTAATGGTGGGATAAAATGAGGGAACAAATAGGGCCCTATAGTGAAGATCGCCCCAACATGAAGGGGAGTATTGAGCTGATTCATGCCAGACTTGGCGATGTCTTTAATTGCAGAGGCCTCTTCTAACACACGTCGCGATTGGTCGACTATCTGCTGCCCAATCGGCGTTAGCTGAACGTTGCTTTTTGACCGCTCAAAAATATTGACACCAAGCTCACCTTCAAGTTTCTTAACCGCTATACTCAGAGTTGGCTGGGTAACATTGCAGCGATCAGCCGCCTGTCCGAAATGGTTGCATTGTGCGAGCGTTACAATATAGCGAAGTTCAGTTAACGTCATAGCTATCTCTTGATGGTAGAATATCTATAATAGCTAATTTTAATTGCGGAGAGTATTTTAATTGAAAATATTGTTAGCCGGATGTGGAGATATAGGACAAAGAGTCGCAGCTAGGCTTGCTAAAGAGCATCAATGCTTTGGGTTAAAGCGCAATCCTCAATTTCTGCAGAGTTCCATAACTCCACTAAAGGGAGATCTTTCCGATGACAAGGATTTAGCGGGTATTTTCTCACAGGAGTTCGATGTAGTGATTGCTACATTGACTCCAGAAGCGCGTACTGAGGAGGCCTATCAAAAAGCCTATGTTGATACCGCAACGGCACTTGCTAGTTCAATTAATAATGCTGAATACCAGCCTAAGATCGTTATATGGATATCAAGCACAAGTGTTTATGGTGATAGCACTAATCAATGGCTTGATGAGGAATCGCCAGTCAACCCCGCGAGTTTTTTTGCACGGGCGCTGAAAAAAGCTGAAGATATCATGGCAGCAGTATCCTGTGATCTTACGATCGTTCGCTTCTCAGGGATTTATGGCCCTGGGCGTCTCGCTTTATTGAGCAGCGTTAAGAGTGGTGTGGGCCGACCGGCTCAACCTGAGCAGTGGAGTAATCGAATTCATAGTGATGACTGTGCCGGATTTCTAGTTCATCTAGTCAATCGATGTCAGTCCGGAGAAAAACTGGAAAAGCTTTACGTAGGAACAGATTGTGAGCCAGCGACGCAGCATGACGTGCGTAAGTGGCTAGCTGGGAAGCTTAATGTTATTTTGACTAAAGAGACCAGATCATCTCGTGCTGGGACTCAGCGCTATACCAATAAAAAGGTACTTCAGAGTGGCTACCAGTTCCAATACCCTACCTATAGAGAAGGGTATGTCTCGGTTATAAAAAGCCTGTCGGATGATACTGAACGTTAAAGAGCCTAGTGATCGGTATTTAATAGCTCATTGGTAACGGACTGTTTTGTGCGTCTCTTGCGTCTAGCAAGATCCATATCTGATACTGCTATCCCATTTAGAGAAATCATTACAAAAAGTAAAACATGCAGCATTGAACGCCCCTTGATAAGGCGACGATTATAGATTGAGCAGAATTATATTAATAATGCATAATATTTATTTATCCCATACCATATTTAATATAAGCAGTTGCTTTAACTAGCTCAGAAGCATTTAAAATAACACAAAGAGTGGGACGGACAAGAGGCTTGACGAGAAAACTACCGGTCCTTGATCCTAGCAGTATTGTGCCAACTAGATCACAGAAATCATCAATAGACATGTCTATATTAGGACTCTTCCCCAAAAGGCTAGAGTATTTTCTCTCTCATGGTCAGTCTGATCCCCTGGCAGCCGAAACGGATCCCCCTAGCTAAAATACGTATTTCAACTATCTTAGATAACTAAAACGCCATCCACCTCTACTTGGGAACCTTTTGGTAATGCCCGAACACCAATGGCAGCTCTAGCCGGATAGGGCTCATGAAAGTGTTGGCTCATAATTTCATTGACTATGGGGAAGTGACCAAGATCAGTAAGGAAAATATTGAGTTTCACTATATTACTTAAATCTCCACCCGACGCTTTGCAAACAGCGGCCAAATTGAGAAAGACTTGAGAAACTTGATCAGAGATCTCATCACTAACCAGTTCCATAGTTTTCGGATCGAGGGGAATCTGGCCTGAAAGATAGACTGTATTATTGACCTTGACGGCTTGAGAATATGTGCCGATGGCGGCAGGCGCGCTATCGGTATGGATAAATGCTCTATTTGGCACAACTTTCTCCTTATATTGCTGGTGTTATTTGTTTTTTACTCTATAGATTCTGCGTACGGGTTTTAAACTGCGAGCCCTGCGCATGATATCTGCAAGATGTATTCGATCTCTTACCGTTAGAACAACATCCACAATACTAGTAAAAGCATCTTTTTCAGTGACACTAATGTGTTCTATGGTGGCGTCTTCTTCGGTCATTCTCGATGCTAGGGCTGCGATAAAGCCTCGTTCTGGCGTGACCTCTACTTTTAACTCAACTGCAAATTCACCTTTCACCACAGATGACCAGACCAGTGGCATGCACTTTTCGGGATTTAAACGAATTTCCTTTAGATTACGACAAGACTCTAAGTGAATAACAATGCCTTTCCCCGGTGACATGTGACCTAGTATTGGATCTCCGGGTATCGGATGGCAACACCGGCCATATTGGACAATTAGTCCCTCTGAGGTGTCAATCACCACTGGCAGGTCTGAGTTTTTCTTGTCATCTGAAACTTTACGCTTGCTTGGCAGAACCATAATATTGGCAACTGCGAAGGGCACTCGATTGCCTAAGCCGATCTGCTGCAGGACATACTCAAAAGTAGATGCACCTGTCTCTTTAAGCAGACGTTTAATGTCGGATTTTTTTAATTGAGCATAACTGGAGCCTAAATTTCCAAGCGCTTGATCGAGTAAGCGTTTACCCAGATCAACAGACTCATCATGTTGTTGGTTTTTTAGGAAATGGCGAATAGCACTTCGGGCCTTTGCTGTGACGACAAAGTTTAACCAATTTGGATTAGGTTGTGCTCCGGCTGAGCTAATGATCTCGATTTTTTGCCCGCTTTGTAGTGGCTCTGATAGCGGCTTTAGTTCGCCATCCACATGACATGCGATGCAACTATCACCCAACCCAGTATGGACTGAGTAAGCAAAATCGATGGGTGTAGCACCGGTTGGAAGCTCAACTATTTTACCTTTCGGTGTAAACACATAAACTTCATCAGGGAAAAGATCGGCTTTTACATGCTCAAGAAATTCGAGGGAATCTCCTGCTTGTTGTTGCATTTCAAGAAGTCCTTGAACCCATCTTGCCGCCCTACGCTGACTAACCTCAACATTGTTGCGCCCTGATTTATATTCCCAATGTGCTGCGATTCCAAAATTAGCCATCGCCTCCATTTCTTTCGTGCGAATTTGCACCTCGATGATAACGCCATGCATACCGACCAAAACCGTGTGGAGAGATTGATACCCATTAGCTTTAGGAATGGCGATATAGTCTTTAAACTCCCCTGGAACAGGCTTATAAATATTATGCACGATCCCCAGTGCTCGATAGCAGTCGTCGACATTATCCACCACCAAGCGAAAAGCAAAAACATCCATAATATCGCGGAAGGATTTTTTCTTTTCTCGCATCTTTAAGTAGATACTCCAAAGATGCTTCTCGCGTCCCTTCACTAGCACATTGATCGCTTCACTTTCCAAACGCATTTCTA
>Ga0233426_10002398_pt1 | contig 15740 bp, 19 predicted proteins | sample SI_118_April2016_6_FD_179875 | JGI IMG/M metagenome (GOLD analysis project Ga0233426, IMG submission 179875) | Seawater microbial communities from Saanich Inlet, British Columbia, Canada - SI_118_April2016_10_MG | ecosystem: Environmental > Aquatic > Marine > Inlet | place: Canada: British...
AACTATTACTAATAGGTAACAATGGTGAAATGGGAAGGAATTAGCGAATTTGTCCACGTTGCTGAAACGGAAAGTTTTACGCAAGCGTCTAAAAAAATGTTCATCTCTACAGCTCAAGTGAGTCGGCAGATAAGTGCATTAGAAAAACGTCTCAATATTAAGTTATTTTATCGAACGACACGTAAGGTTTCATTGACTGAAGAAGGCCTAATTTTCTATCAACATTGCCGCGGTGTGTTGGATAGTTTAGACGAAGCCGAGCGAGCCATCACCAATTTACAGATTATGCCACAAGGTAAAATTAAGCTGACTGCACCAGTGACTTTTGGTGAGCAAAAAATATTGCCTTTAGTAAATAATTTTATGAATAAATATCAAGATATTGAAGTGAGTGCATATTTGAGTAATAAGCAATTTGATTTAGTTGAAGAAGGGTATGACTTAGCTATTCGTTTAGGCAAGTTAAGTGATTCAACTATGATGGCAAAAAAGTTGGGTAAACGAACGAACTATTTGTGCGCATCACCAAAGTATATAGATAAACATGGCATTCCACTCTCATTGTCTGAATTAAATAATCACAGCTGCTTATTAGGGACACTTGATTATTGGCATTTTGCTGATTCAGGTAGAGATAAGAGCCTTAGAGTGAGTGGCAGACTTCGTTATAACAGTGGTGTTAGTTTAGCTGATGCTGCTCTGAAAGGGTTGGGGATTGTACAACTGCCTGATTACTATGTTCAGGAATATTTAAAAAGTGGGGAACTTGTTAGTGTGCTAGATGATTTTAGAGCACCTGATGGTGGAATATGGGCTTTGTATCCACAAAACCGTCATCTATCGCCAAAAATAAGATTACTCGTCGATTATTTAGCCGAGCATATCGTGTAAAATAAGTGGTGCATATATAACGATTAACACTATATACGCACAATTATTTAACTATAAAGCCATAATAACCAGACTTTAAACTTTATTATGTGAAACTGGCAACTTTCCCAATCGGTGAGTCTAAAGAGTCTGGCGGAACAGTAAACCACTGTGCGCCTTTATCTGTCATGTAAATACAGTCTTCAAGACGAACACCAAATTCTCCAGGAATATAAATCCCTGGTTCATTTGAAAAACACATGCCAGCTTTAAGTTGCTCCTGTTCTCCATGAACAAAATTAACGCTTTCATGGCCTTCCATGCCTATGCCGTGTCCAGTTCTATGCGACAAGCCGGGTAATTTATATCCAGGGCCAAAACCTTCTGCTTGATAATGTTTTCTTACCGCATCATCAACTAAACCAGCAGCCGTACCTATTTGGGCTTGCTCAAAAGCTATTTTTTGCCCTGTTCGAACCGTTTGCCAAACATCACGTTGACGTTTTGATGGTTCACCTACAACAAAAGTTCGACTTATATCTGACTGATAACCATGAACATTACAGCCACAATCCATCAAAACAATAGAACCTTCTTTGATAATATGTTTCTTTTTACTGCCATGAGGGAAAGCACTTGCTTGATCAATTAACGCCATATTCCACGCGCCTTTTCCGCCTAAAGTTGATTGTGCATTACTCATTAAGCTTTTTACTTGTGAGCCGGACATACCTATTTCTAATTTTGAGTAAACCTCGGCATAAGCCAACAACGTCACTTCATTTGCTTTGTGCATAAGTTGTAATTCATGGTGACTTTTAATGATACGACAGCCACGAGTAACTGGTTCTGCGCTGACATGATCAAGATTTGATAATAAACTCATCACACCACTTTGAACAAAATAACGAACGGAATTTTCAAAACCTATCTGACCTTTTGAAAGGCTGATGCCGCGGTCTAGTAATATTTGTTTGATGCGTTCAAAAGGACTTTCATGCTCTTGCCAAACACGAATGTCACCATTAATCGCTAAACTCTCTTGAATACTTGGCTCTTCAAAAAAAGGACAAACAATACCCACTTTTCCTTCACGAGGAATTACTAATGCGGTTAAGCGTTCACTTCTCCACCATTGTATACCAGAGAAATAGTCCATTGCGGCACCTGGTTCAATAATTAATGCGGAAATGTTCATTTGTTGCATTAATTTCTGGGCTTTTTTGATGCGGCTTTCGCGCTCAGCTGATGTTATAGCAGAAACACTTTTAGTAATATTCTTGAGAGTATTGTTATTTGACGTGCTCGTTTTATCTGAAGAGGCTAATGCCGCACTTGATACGGATAATGCGGCTATACTTGCCCCACTGGCTTTTAAAAAGGCTCTTTTATTCATGTTCATAAATATCTTCCTGCAATAGTAATAAGGTAAAGCTATCTACTTTTCACTGATTCAACAAGGAATAGACGTTGAAGTGATAGATTTATCAGATAACCTGATCTCTGGGTAGACAGGCTAATATTTTGGAATACTCGAGTATTTATCTATTGCACCATTAATAGATAAACTACAAGGTTATTGTTACTTTTGTTTCTCGGATTCATCATTACGCTGCTGAGCTAAAACTTGCAATTGTTTTGATTGTTGATGAAGACTACATCTTACTAATATCTCACGATCTTCTTCACGAATATGATGATAAATAACTTTATAGTTGGTGATATCGTCATTTTCTACACTTGCAGAAATTATTTCTCCACAACAATAAATGGCACAATTATCATCAAGTAGGAATATTTTTAGCTCAATAAACTGACCAACAATGAAGTTGCTCATACTGGAGAAAATAACACCACCTCCACCAAAATGAGTGCCTTGATAGCGTTGTTTTTCGTTATCTTGTTCACTCAAAATGTAACTGACCAGCAAGTCGATTTTTTGCGCTTGATGATGCAAATAATCAACTAACTGTCCTGCAACGCTGCCAATAGTTTGTAGTGGGCGCAAAGCCGCTTGGTCTAGCGTAATAATTTCAGAGGCCATCTTAAAAGGCATTGGCATTGTATTCATAAACGCCTGATAACTAAGTGGCGTATCATTATCTATAATGGTTGCATTAACATTAAATGGATAATTGATTGAAAAAAACTCATCAAATTTAGCTGATTTATTTTCGCTATGTTCAGACATATGTGGCCCTTATTATTATTTTTGTTTCTGAATGAAAACCTTTACTACACATTCGCACATTTCTTCAATATGGCTAGTATCAAGGTAAATTCCATCAATGAGTAATCGTGCGATGCCATGCAAGGTTCCCCAAGTGACCTGCGCTAAACGTAAGCTGTTTTCATCTTCAATTAATAAACCTTGTTGCTGCCAAGTTTTGGTCATTTCCAGTTGATAATTGAAACTGGGGTAGGCGATATCACGTAAGGCTTGATCGCTGTTGTTATTCTTCCAAATTGTTTTGCCAAACATCAGTTCGTAAATTGAAGCATTGTCTGTCGCAAACTTAATGTATGCAAAGACAAACTGGCGAAAGGTGTCTTCCCCTGAAAGTGTTTCATTATCAAATATCTCATTAGAAACATTTTGTAATTGTATAAAACCAAGTGCGGCAATTGCGCAAAGCAAATCATTTTTATTATTGAAGTGGTGATAGGTAGCCGTACGAGAAACGCCAATACGCTCAGCCAGTTTTCTTAATGAAAGCCCTTCAATACCTGCTTCTTTAATCATCTCTGCGCCCGTCTCTACGAGTGAACTGTGTAAGTCACCGTGATGATAGGCTGTTTTTTTGCTGGGTTTTTTCATTCGCGTACTTATATTAGATTGCTTATATTAAAGTGTTTTACGTGAAGGTAAGGCGACATTTGCAAAAATAAGCCCTGCCACTAATGACATAAAAATCAAGAATGCCTGTGAACCAATATTGCTGGTATTCAACATATCGACTCCGGATATAGCACTGTTTAAACCGATATAAACTTTACTGCCCGGTACAAGTACAACGAGGCCTAATAATTTAACGATGCTAGAGGGAAGCTTCATAATTCTAGAGAACAAATTGCCATAAATACCCAGTACAAATGCGCCAACAAAAGCGCCCAGCGCAGGTCCTAAATAAGCGGCGCCAATAATACTCGCACCATAAGCAACATAACCCGAGATAATTCCCCAAGGAGCGTCCTTTTTACGTACACGAAATAATATAACTAAACTTATTGATAAGGTGGTTACTGCTGCCCATGCTGTCCATTCTGGCATATTATTAGGCGTAACGTATGCAACTTCCCCCCAAAAGAGTTTGCCTAAAGCCATACCTAATACAGCACCAAAATAAAGCTTAAATAGCATCATTACCGCATCCATAATACGTGCAGTTCCCGACATCAAATGTCGAGCAGATAATTCAGCTAACCCTAGCGTTAATGCTAAACCGGGTATAAAGGCAATAATGGCTGAAAGAATGACTAATGGCATGTTTATACTGGGATCAATAAGCGTAATTGCTGATGCTAAAAGCGCGGTTGTTACCGCAGCTATCGGCTCTAACATATCAGTAACACGACGAGACTTTTCAGCCCAAAAGGTAAATAAGCAAACCACAAAACCTAATAATACTGACCAGAAAACATCGTTCCAACTGGTGTGCATTAACATAGCAAAAGCACCACTTGAAGCACCAAAACCTAAAAATGTAAGAAAACGACCATAGGGATTTGGCTTGTTAGCAATATCATCTAAACGTTCGATTGCTTCTGACAAAGTACGTTGTCCAGAGCTTAATTCATCAACGAGTTCGTCAGTTCTGGCCAACGAACCTAAATCAAGATCACCGGGTTTTACGCGAATTACATGATTGTATTGCTGATGATCTTCATCTTCTGAAAGCACAAAAGTTAACGCTGTTGGTGTGATAATAAAGCATGCTTTTAATTCAAGATCATTGGCAACATTTTGCAAATGTGCTTCAAGACGATAAGCGGGAGTACCGAACTTATGTAAAGCCTTGCCTAATCTTATAATAAATCGACGCTTTTCAGCGAAATTATCAGTTGCGGTCATATAATTGCTTACGTAGTATTACTTGTTATCTTGCTATGGTAATTGAATAATTAGCTAATGCAATGTTCAATTTACACATCGTTAAATAAAGGGAAGAATAATGACATTAATCATAATTTTATTAGCCGTTTTTGCTGGCATTGCCTTAATGGTAATCATAGGTGAGCGCTTTGCCAAACCTATGACTAATGAAGAAGAAAGCAAATATTCAAAAATTATCCCTATATTAGTGTTTGTTCTGATTGTAGGCAGCCTAATTAAGATGTTCGTCTAGCTTAGGTGGATTCAGTAATAGCTTAAGTTAGTTGATTTTTATCTACCCATTAACCGTGATTTATTGTTCTAGCTGTTTGATTCACATTCTTGATGATTTAAAATAAAAGAATAACAGTTATATAAAGGATTTTAATGTTAACTATCCCAAAGATTAATTTAAAAAATAAAGTCTCAGAACAAGAGTGGCAAACACGCATAGATTTGGCTGCTTGTTACCGACTCATTGCTATGCATGGCTGGGATGATTTAATTTACACTCATATTTCAGCCCGTATACCAGAATCTGAACACTTATTAATTAACGCATTCGGTTTAGCCTTTGACGAAATAACTGCGTCGAATCTGGTAAAAATAGATTTAGCGGGCAATATTATTGACCCTGATTGTCCTTTTGAAATTAACCCTGCTGGCTTTACTATCCACAGTGCGGTTCATGAAGCTCGTCACGAAGCGCAATGTGTATTGCATTTACATACCAATGAAACTATCGCGGTTGCCAGTTTAAAAGAAGGTTTATTGCCATTAAGCCAATACGCCATGTTTGCACTTGCATCGATCAGCTATCATGATTATGAAGGATTAGCGGTCAATGCAGATGAGAAACTACGTTTACAAAACAATTTAGGCAACGCAAATTTTATGCTGTTGAGAAATCATGGTGGCTTGACTCTGGGCGAAACCATTGGCGATGCATTTATGCACATGTACGATTTAACACGTGCTTGCCAAGTACAATTACAAGTTATGGCAACGGGTATGGAAACGATCTTAGTCGATCAAAGCATTGTTGATGGCATTAAAACACAAGCTAATATTGTTCATACAGGCAGTACTGGTGGACAAAAATCGTGGCCTGCGATGGTGAGAAAAGTTTATCGTGCTGATCCTAGCTTTGCGACCTAATATAAATTAATACCGTTATCCTGACTTTCAGGGTTTTAATATTGTTGCGATCAAAGTCACGCTATTGCGACAAGTCCTAAAATATTTTGAGAAGATAAAATGAAAGTAACTCACGTAGAAATTTTTGATATTGAATGCCCAAACCGCGCCGGCTGGAACCCAGTATTTATTCGTGTTCATACCGATGAAGGTATCTCTGGTGTTGGTGAAGCAGGTCTTGCTTATGATTGGGGACACAGTGCTGCTGCGGCAATGATTAAAGAAATTACTGAAGCGGTATTGATTGGGTTCGATCCGTTTAGAACGGAACTTTTATGGTCAAGAATGTTGCGCGAAAGTTTTTGGGGACTTGGCGGAGGGCCTGTTTTATATTCAGCAATGAGCGCAATTGATACGGCACTTTGGGACATAAAAGGCAAGGCATTAGGTGTTCCTGTTTACCAACTATTAGGCGGTAAGGTAAATGATAAATTACGCACTTATGCTAGCCAATTACAGTTTGACTGGGATGTTGAAGTTAAGAAGTTATTTTTACCTGAAGAATACGCAGAAGCGGCATTAAAAGCAGTTGCTGAAGGTTATGATGCAGTGAAAGTAGACCCTATTGTTTATAACGCCGATGGGACATCCTCTTTTGATCGCACTAAATTATTTACTAAACCGCAAATGCGTTTATTTGGCGATAGGCTGAGGGCTATTCGTGATGCTGTTGGCGAAGATGTTGATATTATTTTTGAATCTCATTCATTAATGGGCGCAGCTTCGGCGATTCAAATGGGCGAAATTGTCGAAGAAGTGGGTTGTATGATGTACGAAGAGCCGGTGAATTACTTAAACGCTAAAGTGCATAAAAAAGTCGCTGAACGCGTTAATGTTCCAATTGCTGGTGGCGAACGCTTATATCATCGTTGGGATGTACGTCAGTATTTTGAAGATCAAAGTATTGATGTTTTACAACCGGATGTCGGTTTATGTGGTGGCTTTACTGAATCTAAAAAAGTTTGTGATTATGCGGATGTTTATGACATTCGTATTCAAGCTCACGTTTGTGGCGGCCCAGTTGCCACTGCCGCATCTTTACATTTAGAAACTGCTATCCCTAACTTTTTAATTCATGAACATCATACTTATGCAACCAAGCATTGGAATCGTGAATTATGTATACAAGATCCACAACCTATAAATGGCTTCTTCCAAGTAACAGAAGTGCCCGGTATTGGTATCGAATTGAATGACGAAGTCGTGAAGCGTTCACCGAATGTGACGGTTAATTCTTTGAAGTAATAACTATTCTCTTGCTAAAAATATTACTTAGTACTTATGTTTTTTTTAATGAATATAAACATAAGTGCTACATTTAGGCGTTTTTATAGAACGTTAATTTATAGATATATTTACGCACATTCTAACGAATTTATTTCTCCATTAAATCCAATTATTCAACGTTATTTGATCGGCGAAGAACTGAATCCCTGTAAAACAAGTTTTTCTGATTTAGGGTTTATAATCAACGTTGACATAATTTGATTCTCATTCAATGTCCATACATCATGGCTATGTGCGTTTAATGACACCATAATCATATTGATACCAGGATTGAATAATGTGCTAGGCAAGTGTACATATTGCCCATAAACACGGCTTATCTTTTTACAATTAACATACCCTCCATATTTTCTATTCCTGCCATATCCCCCATGCCTGACATGTTCGTTATATCATATTTCATGTTTTTTTTTTCAGCGATAAGTGTTTTTTCTTGAGTTGATAAGTTTGTCGTACTAAACAATAACAATAGAGGTATTGTTAACAAATTAAACATTTTAGTTTTTATTTTTATGTAAAAACTTATCCTGAAATGCGTGGTCTATCATTGTTGGTTTTAGATAAGAAGTGATCATGTTCACTTTCCTTCTTATCTAAATCATAGACTTTTTGGGGCATTGATTTATTTACAAGCTTGAATGCCACTGGTTGCTAATCTTCCGGAGAATGTTGGACCGATGTTATAAGGATTGTTCCAATAGTAAGTATTGATTTTTGAACAGCCCGTTAAATATAACTCACCGGTAATGCGGTGGTATACTTAATTTCTTCCATGGCAAAACTTGAACTAATATCAGCAAAGCTTGCTTGGCCGATAAGTTTTTTATAAAAAGCATCGTAGGCTTTCATATCAGAAACCACAACACGTAGCAGATAATCGACTTCGCCACTCATCCGATAGAATTCAATGATTTCTGGAAATTCCTTTGAGTTTATACTGAAATCATCCAACCAGTCAGGGTTATGTTGATTGGTTTTAATCATTACAAAAACCGTCAAGCCAACATTTAACTTTTCAGGATCCGCCAATGCGACGCGTCCTCTTATAATGCCATTTTTTTCCATGGTTTGAATACGTCGCCAACACGGCGTTGTTGATAGGCCAACTTGAGAAGCAACCTCACTGACAGGTTGAGTACAGTCGTTTTGTAATATTTTAAGAATTTTTTTGTCGAAGTTATCCATTAATTCACCATGAAAAATATAAGATGATAAAATACTATTTTATCTGATATGTTATTGGTAGATTTTTTTACTTTATTTGAAGTTTAAAGTAGGATTTTATATATCCTTTGAGTATTTTTATAACATAAAAATTCAATGGTTGTGGTTGGTAGTTGATTGTTTTGTTTATGAGATAACCAATTTTCTTGGTAGCTACCTTTAAATAGACACAAAGGGAAATTACTCGCTAGCATCGTTTTGTACAATCCAAAGGTTTTTAAGCATTGATTAATGACGAGTTGTTGCCATATCGCCGAATAGTCACGGTTAATCATTTCAAAACCAGAGCACTTAATGCTAATGTTTTCATAGTCACATAGCGATTTTAGGTTTTGTTGCCAATCTTTCCACGGTTCACTCTTAACATCTCGTGGTGGGTAACCCGCATGATTAATAACTAATTTCAGCGTGGGTAGTACATTGAGTACTTTCATTAATTGCGTGGTGGCTACAACGTCAGCTAAAGGCATCTGGCATTCAAAAATAAATTGCTGCTTTGCAAGTATCGATAGGTTTTTCTGAACAACCGGATTGGATAAGTACTCAAAGGCATTATCATCAAAAATATCACGAACACCGACAACAGATTCATATTGGCAGAGCTTATCTAATACTTGTTGAAACTCTTTTGAAGGCAAAAGTAAATTAATGCTGGCGATCGATCTAAAAGGTAGAGAGCAGGTTTCTTCTAACCAAGCAATTTCACGCCACGGCTGTTGGTTATCAAAACCGGCTTCAATATGCACAAAACCCGCAAGCTCGAAAAGAGATGATAACTGTAAATCTTTTTCAGTAAAGTTGTGTGTGATGACTTTTTTATCTGACCAAAAGGGAGGGTTCTCAGCTTTTAACCACTGATACTCACCTTCTTCAAGGTCAAATAAATGTAAATGCGGATCGATTATTTTCATCATGTTTTTCTATCATATATGTTAAAGCTAAAAGCGTAACTAAAGCTACTGCGCCGTGTAACCACCGTCAATTACTTGCAAACTCCCCGTAATAAATTTAGCTTTATCAGATGCTAGAAAATAGACCAGTTCAGCGACTTCTTCTGGTTGTCCTAAACGACCTAATGGTTGTAAAGCGGCCTCTTCAGCGTGAACTATGGTTTTGTCGGCACCCGAACGTTCACAATAGTTATCAATTGCTTGATGATACAACGGGGTTTCTATCGTACCGGGACAAACGGCATTAGCTCTAATATTAAAGCTGGCGTAATCAAGTGCGGTGGTTTTCGCCATAGAAGCAAGTGCCATTTTACTGATGTTATAGGCAAAAGAATTTTGCTTGGCAATTAACGCTTGGTCTGAAGCCATTAATATAATCGCTCCGTTTTTATTCGCTTTCATATTAGGTAATACAGATTTTACTGCGGCAAAAGCACCCTTAACATTGATGTTAATAACTTTATCTAAATCGGCTTCTGATGTGTTTTCAATATTACCTGAAAAGTGAATACCCGCATTTGAGACGAGAACATCAATAGTTTCTGTTTTAGCGATATTATTAATAATATCGCTTACTTGTTTAACATTACTCATATCGCATTGAATATCAGAGGAACCTAACACGGGAATGTTACTGGGTTGTATATCTAAATTGAAAACTTGAAATCCTTCATGAGCAAATAACTGCACTATGCTTAGACCAATGCCAGAACTGCCACCCGTTACAATACATGTTTTTTTCATATTTTCTCGATTCCTTAGCATCAAAATAAAGATGTTACTGAGATTTAACTGCGGCCATTTCAACTAAAACTGCCGTATACATTTTCAAATTTAACACAAACTGTTTCATTGTAATAAATTCATTTTCAGAATGTCCTGTGTATTCAGTATTGGGCATTGAAGGTCCAAAACTAACAGCGTTAGGAAATAATCGAGAGTTAGTGCCGCCGCCAATAGAGATAGGCTTTGCATCATTTATTCCTGTAAAGTGTGAAAACACAGAAAGTAATGTTTCAATATGCGGAGCGTCGTTTTGAACAAAGGGGTCACCAATATAGTGTTCTAGTTCAGTAATATCAGCCATATTCGTTAGCTTCCAAGTTGCTATCGTATGGTTAATTTCTTCTGTGAGTTGTTGTGCTGACTTACCGCGAGGGCGACGAATATTAATGTTCAATTCAATATTATTTTTCAGTTGTTTAATAACCGTTGGTGAAACCGTCATCGGGCCCATGAAATCATCACTATAAGCTATATTGCCGAATTTCTTACCTTCTAATCCTAAGCCAATATGATCATTAATGAAATTTACTAGCGTACCTGCACCGTTAGTCGGCCAACGAGTTTGTGACAATAAGTCAGCCAAAAATGGAATCGCGTTCACACCGTCTTGAGGGGTTGATGAATGTGCTGACTTGCCTAATGCCGTAATCGTTAATTGATTATCTTTAAGTTCTAAATCAAAACTAACGCCTTTGTAGTTTCTTGCTTTGTCCATGAGTTTTTGTAGTAATGCTATATCGGTATTTTCAATAACTGCTTTAGCATCCTCTGGAATTTGACTACCAAAAAATCCGCCACTAAATTCACTAAGGTAAGCATCAAAACCAGAGTAAGGTACTTTATTAAAAGCTATTTTTATCGTTCCGTAGCCTTTTTCTGCAGTAACAACAGGGTATTCAGCATCAATAGTGATATTGGTTTGTGGGAGTGTATGCGTTTTAATATATTCTTGTAGAGGACCCCAGTCTGATTCTTCAGCCATATACACGTATAACTCAATACGTTTATTTAACTTAATATTTTTGTCTTTAATTGCTTTCATGGCGAAAAGCGCTGTTGATATTGGGCCTTTGTCATCTTCTGTGCCACGACCAATCAGTTTGCCTGGCTCTGATGTTGTATCAAGTTCAAAAGGAGATTTTTTCCATTTTTTCGCATTAGCCGGCTGCACATCACCATGAGTAATAATTCCGAAACGTTCCTCATTTTCGCCTAATCCAATGACAACCACATAGCCGTCGTCTTTATAATCAAATCCTAAATCGTCAGCCTGTTTCTTAAGCTCTTTTTTAAAAGCTATATGGGCAGGATTATCATTAGCTGAAATGCCGTCAATAGCTAATGTATTGTATTTTATCAACTTAGCTAAACTTTCCACCATTGATTTTTGGTAAGTTTGAACGGCGTAATCTGCCGTCTGCTTTGCTGAAGGGCTGATATCAGCTGAAAATACTGGCAGAGCAATACAAGTGAATAATACGAGTGACGCTATCTTATTGAACACAGAGCTTTCCTTTTGTTTTTATTAATAGAATTCATTTGTTTACTGTAATGATAAAGTGAATTTGAAAACAGGTACACATTTTTAAAAAGTATACCTATACAGTTTTTAATAGTGCATAGCTGAGCTAACTTGCCTATTTTTAGGTTTTACTTACCTTACTTAGAGCCCATTATTTTTATTGGTTCATTATTCATTTATATTTAAGCTTTTATTTTTTGTTGCAAAGCATATGAAGTGTGAAAATATACTTGTATTATTATGCTATATGATAAAAATTAACGCAGAAAACAGGAACGTAAATGTCTGAAATAATTATACGCGAAGCTACCCTTAATGATGCAGATCTTTTATTAACTTTTATAAAAGAACTCGCTATTTATGAAAAAGCAGAAGATGAGGTGCTTGCGACTGTCGACACCATTAAAGACACGATGTTTAGTGAAAACACACACGTTCATGGTTTGATATGTGAACTTGATGGTGTTGCTATTGGCTCTGCCATTTATTTTTATAACTATTCAACTTGGCTAGCAAAGTCTGGTTTATATCTTGAAGATTTGTATGTGACGCCTGAACATAGAGGAATTGGTGCTGGTGTAAAACTATTAAAAACGATGGCGAAAATTGCTGTAGATAATGACTGCGCTCGTTTTGAATGGAGTTGTTTAGATTGGAATAAACCGTCTCGTGATTTTTATCAAGCTATCGGTGCTGTATCTCAAGATGAATGGGTAGGTTACCGTATGACTGGCAAGACATTACTTGACTTTGCAAAGTCATAAAGTAAATTTTCACTAGAGCGGGAATAGGATAGATTTACTCCAACTCTAGTGATTTATGATTAATAATCTTGAATATCATGCAACTCTTGGCGTAATCGTTTTCTGTCTTTATAACTTTCTATTTCACGCCATTTTCTTTTTCGCGAACGTGGTTCTTTTTTGTCGACCAGTAAACTGTCGAAAAGATTAAAAATCTCATCATATTCATCAAAGCTATTCTGTTCCATGTGGATCCCTTATTCATCTTTATTTAGTTGACCTGATGCACTTTACAAGTTGAATATGACTTTTTTCTTACTGAAATATGACGATTATAATACGTTTAACTTTATTTACGTTAAGCAAAAAATTAAAGCTTCGCTATACTTTCCTTTATAGAGTATTTATACAGGGTTAGACATGACCGACAGTAGCGAAATAATATCCCAATCAGAGTTAGACAACTTGTTACGCATTAATGAGTTTATAGACCAAGTCGATGAAAATTCATTGGTCAGTGAGCTAAAGCTAGCAATATTAGATTCTGGAAAATTAGAATTAACCCAGTGGAGAAGTTTACGAGATCATATTCGCGAAATTGAAGAGCTTATTCCACATATTGATTTGATTATTAAGTTAAAAAAAGAACAACCCTTGCTTTGATTTTATTGCCAACATTATATTATTTATTCGCTTGAGAAAATGCCGATTATTTTCAATAATCGGCATTTTTATATTTACTTTTACGTGGTTATTTAGCGTAAAAGAGTGACTATATAAGTTGTTGTTCAATCCAATTGACGGTTAACTCTTCTAATAAATCCATAGGTAAACTGCCATTCTTAAGCATTTGGTCGTGAAAATCACGTATGTTGAATTTATCACCCAACTTCTCTTCTGCCATTGCACGTAACTGACGAATTTTTATCTCACCAATTTTGTATGAAAGTGCTTGAGCTGGCCAGCTAATGTAGCGGTCAATCTGCGCAATAACATCTGCCATGCTTAAAGCTGTGTTATCTGCTAAGTAATCGATTGCTTGTTGGCGAGACCAACCTTTAGCATGCATACCTGTGTCTACGACTAAACGACAAGCGCGCCAAGCTTCATAAGTTAAACGACCAAAGTCACTATATGGGTCTTGATAAAATCCCATTTCTTTGCCTAAACGTTCTGAATATAACCCCCATCCTTCGCCAAATGCTGAGTGGTAAAGTGTTTTTCTAAACTCAGGCATATCAACTTCTTGAGCAATTGCACTTTGCATGTGATGCCCAGGTTCAGCTTCATGAAATGTTAATGCTTCTAGCGTATATAAAGGTTGGCTTGTTAAGTCTTTAGTATCAATAAAATAAGTACCTGACGTAGTACCGCTGCCATCAGATGCTACGTAATACGCACCACCATTTGGAGATGCTTTTATATCGAAGGTTGATCTTGGTAGTACTGAAAACCATTTCGGTAATTGTGCTGCCATTTTACGTGTAATGTAGCTGGCTTTTTCAATTAAGTCGCGAGGTTCATCGGTATAAAACTGTGGGTCAGTCCGTAGGAATTTGATAAAATCTGTAAAGTCGCCTTTGAATTTTACCTCTTTAATAATCACATCCATTTCTTGACGAATACGCGCCACTTCTTTTAAGCCTAAGTTATGAATTTCATCAGCTGACATAGATGTGGTGGTGTAAAATTCAATAAGGTATTGATAATACGCTTCACCATTTTTTAAAGGACTTATACCAACCGTTTTACGACAATTAGTCATGTATTCTTGTGTGAAAAATGTATAAAACTTTTTGTATTCAGGAATAACTTGTTGAGTGATGAGTTCAGTGGCTTTACTTTGATATTTAGCTTTATCATTTCTGGATATTTTACTCGGCATATTCAGTAGCGGTTGATAAAAAAGACTTTTATTTACGTCCTCAACAATGTGCTTACTTATGCTTTTATCAAAGTTTTTAAAACTTTCACAATAATGAGTATGACCTTGAGCAATCGCTTCAGTTAGATTGTCGATATGCTCCTGATTGTAAAGTGGAAAATCGGCAAGGCTGATTAGGTAATTGTCGTAATCTTTAACCGTTAAGAAAGACATGTTGGCTGGCGCACCCGCAAAGTAACTGTGAAACCCTGAATAGATGTTCATCGGGTAAAACTGGTCTAGCTGCTGATAACTTTTGGCTTCTGTTTGACGCTCATACTTGAATAAACGATAAGTGACTTGTTCTTTAGCAGAAAGTTTCGATAGTTCAATTTTATCGAGTCTGCCAAGTAAAGACTGATTAAAGCGCTCACGTCTTTTTTCTGATTTTTTTGAAAACGACGGAAGCTTACCATTCATTCTAAAAGCGTCAGGGTCTTTACGAAAAAACACTTGTTCTTTGTTGGCATTCTTCCAATGATCATTTAACAGTTGTTTAAATTTTTGCGACGAGGGATTGTTTGTTTCATCAGCGTGTACTAAAAAGCTAGTATTGGCGGTAATGGATGAAATGAATAAAAGGGCGAGTGTGAATTTATTTCTTATCATTATTTTTATCTTTTGTGTGGTTAGGAAAGCGCAGGTAATATAGCAATTGCTGAATCGCTTACAAAGTATATTAATATGTTTTCAAAAATCATCGCCATTTTATTCTTACTGGTAATAACCTTTCTTTTTTTCAACAAAGGACTTCATAGATTAATTTTGTTCGGTTATTTCACGTTAAGTTTATTAACATTTGTACTTTATTGGGTAGATAAAATAAATGCGATTAAAGGACGAAGACGTATTTCAGAAAGAACATTACAGATGTTTTCTCTATTTGGAGGCTGGCCTGGAGCGCTATTAGCCCAACAACTTTTGCGACATAAAACCCAAAAGCGCCCCTTTGTTTTTGTACTGTGGTTGGGGATTTTGATTAATACTGGAATATTTGCTTACTTTTTATATTGTGTTGTTTTTGGTCTTTAATTTTTAAAAAGGGTAGATGAAGTGAAACTCCATTTACCCTTTTTTAGCCTATTCAATGTTAAGTGATTTCACTTAAACACTTAAAGCTATAAAGCTATAAAGCTATTCGCTT
>Ga0233426_10002401_pt1 | contig 15732 bp, 5 predicted proteins | sample SI_118_April2016_6_FD_179875 | JGI IMG/M metagenome (GOLD analysis project Ga0233426, IMG submission 179875) | Seawater microbial communities from Saanich Inlet, British Columbia, Canada - SI_118_April2016_10_MG | ecosystem: Environmental > Aquatic > Marine > Inlet | place: Canada: British...
GATATTTTTTGAAATTGTATCATATACGAAAATGTTGTTGGTAATAAGATATTATATTCCTGTTTAAAATACATACAAAGTATCCGAAAAGTGTTTTGAAAATCGGTTGTATCAGTACAGTATGTATCAATTAAATTTGCCAGATCAAATATATTCATGTTATCTTCAGAAGCTATTAATAACTGTAGAAAGTTCAGGAGATGTCGTTTTCTAGAAGGAACATCTTTATAAGAGTCTGATCGTATATACAAATGGTTATAATTTTTATATATAAATTTGCTATCTATACTTTGAATATCGGTTTCTTGTATTTTCGTATTTTTATCATTAATACTTTCAAAAGCATCGTATTCTACATGTATGAAAGATGGATTGTTCCAATACCGATCCGATACTGCAACATCTTCAACGAATTGTAGTAGAGCATGTTCACTTGAATTTAAAACATTTAATAGCTTGCGAAGATCTTTTTCAAACAATATGGACGAATCAATTGTTTTTAATTGGGTGTATTTGATCTGATAGTTGTATAAATCAGAATCGTTTTAGTAACCACTAAATTAACAAGATCAGAAGGAAAATACGGTAATAATTTTTCTGGTCTAGAATCCAAATAGGATTTACGTAAAAACCGCATATGTGAATCAGTGTACATTTTTATGAATTAATTAGTGTATTGTTTTTCTTATAACTATTTAAATTAATTTGGATACATATATTATATTGTTTAGAAGACACAAATCATGAACAGTGTAAAATATTTCTTTTGATATATAAATAGTTTATTATTACATATTACTGTACGCACATGTTATTTTTGTTTTTGTTGTTTTTAAATAATTAAATATGTTTGCAGCGTTTTTATAACAGTTTGTTTCGGATCTCATATATTCTTCGTGAAACATAAAGGATCTTTGATTGGTTCCTTTTGTTATTCGTTTTCGTTTAACAACATACATATAACAATGTATGATCTATTATTAATTTACAAGGAAACAAATTTAGGTTCACTACCACTTATTCCGATAACTAGTTCAAATTCCGTTTTAAAATGAATAGTTAATACATTTGCAGGGTTGATGGTAATGTCGGTTTCTGTTTCATTTTCTTTGTGTAGAGAAATAATATCTCTATCTGAATTTAAAATGACAAGCTGTGTGCCATCGTGATATAATTGTCCGATGATCGTATTGTCATAATAATTATTTTCCTCGAGGTAATCTATATTTAAGGTTTCATTTTCATAATGATACTCAACAACCCAACACTGAGTATATTCTGTATCGGATTCGTCTTTGTATCGTACAACGAAAGACAACTTGTTCTTTGAAATACTAATATTTGAAACGGCATCAACAGTTGAATTACTAATCGTTGGAATAATAATATCAACTTTCTTCGGTATGCTATTTGAATTGGTATGATCTACACAGTACAGAGTCAGTGATGAATGTATGAAATCGTTTTTTCGAAGTAGAACAAATGATACATTCTTGTCGTTTTCATCAGTATGGTACACAGCCGTATCATATTTGTATAGATCTGATGACTCTGATGAAACGTCTTCAATTATAATCTTGTTTGCATCGGAAACACTTGTTGCAAGAACGAGATTTATATATTGTGAATTTAAGGTTACATACGATAACATGTTTCCATTTTCAAAGTTAATAGACAAACCGAACGCGTTTTGTATCTTTACGTTTTGTGATGAATTCATGTCCTCTATTTCGGTAGATTCCAGCTTTGTTATGCTTTTCGTTAGATTATTTTCGGTTCTTTTGATTTCGTTTATATCGTATGTCCACTTCAGATTAAGCGTTGACGAAGAATCTTTAAATTCTTTTATGATAGTTTTTTTTTGAGATACTTCGATAATTCCAGCATTATTAGTGGTTATAATAAGGTCTAAAACAACATCGTCCGAAAATTGCGAGTATATATTACTTGAACTTTTAGGAAAGCTCCTTGCGTGGATCTTAACTTTCAATTCACCTGAGAAGTCATAATTACTGAACTCTATTGATGTTTCCCCATTCGAAGGTTGATGGTCTATCCGACTCACGATAGAATCATAGTTTCCAGTACCGGTATTCTTTTTCGTAATGTGCACATCAAATTTCAGTCTGTCATGAGCCGGAAAATATTCTCCGTTTTCCCAAGAAACACGGAGTTTACCATCAAGCAACGAAACAGACGCGTTTTCAACCTTTGCTGGTTTGAAGTACACATTTGGAGCATTAGAAGCGACATTCTTCCAGTTATAGTATTCGAAAGAAGAATCATTGACAAAGAACGGTGTAATATCATCTGTGTATACGAGACAACCGTCAAACATATTGTTTAAGTTTGCCCCACCATGATGAACGCTCCAGTGGTCACTCAATTTTTGTCCGTTTTTATTATTGAAACTAGTACAATCTTTCAGCATATTTTGGAATGTTCTAATATGTTGAACATTCCACTTTGACAGAGAGTCGTTAAATATTTTTATATTGTTCATCATAATACTCGTGTCCTCCTCGTTGAGGGTGTCGTTTTCGTTGATTTTTCCAGCTGCTCTTGCTAATAAGTCGATATTGGTCAAATCGGAAAGGTCGGTAATTACCGAGCTTAGAATCCAATCTTCGAGATATCCGTAATCAATATTATAACTACCAGGTTGTCGGAACCTATAATATAAAGCTTCCAAAAGTTCGTTTCTGTTACTTTTAATTAGTCTATTAAATTTAGGATGCGTAATACGTGTGTTATTCAACCCGTTCGGTTCATAGTCGGTATCATTTTCATTCGACAATGCATTGAAATTTCCATCATCTGTAACGTTCATAACTGTCCAACTTGCTAACGAAATGAACAATTTACTTGCATTGAGAAATGTGCTGTTCATATCTGTGACAGAAGATGTCATAAAGTTCGAAATACCACCTTTAGGAGTGTTTACTATTTTATTATTCTGATCTCTTACTTTGGTTTTAATTGTTCCATTATTAATACTAAAATATAAATTGGTTTCCGTCGTATAGTCGAAAAGGTCCGCAGCGCCCGATAAAGTGTATTTCAAATAGTGTTTACCTTGATCTGTAACAATTTCAAATTTGATTTCCGTAAATGTTTGCTCAAGTTTGACATAGAAAACAAGTCCAGTGAATGGATTAGAAAAGTTATATGCTGCGTTAAACATCGCTTTCATAGTTTGAGCACTGTATAAGTTGTAAGATTTCATATTGACGAAATACAAATTTTGATCGTTTAAAAGGTACATGTCAGGGTCCAACAAATCATCTTTATTTAGCACAACCTGCGTATCTACAACATTTGAAATACTGACGCTATTATTCTTTAACTCAAAGTTATTATAAATGATTCCTGGTTTATTTTTTAGAACGTTGTTGTCGACAAGTTTTGAAAATAAGAACACATTCATCTTACCGTTTTCGTATCGCACTGCGTATACATTACCATTGTGATACGATAAAGTATAGTTACTCAGTGATGTTGGGACTTGACTATCGTCGGTTTCGTTAAAGACAGTTTCACCATCAATGTTACTTGTGTATAGTAAAACTTGGGATTTACTTTTATCTACGTACAGATGTCTGACCTTGGTATTTCCTCCATGAACTGCATATAAAGACGTGAATTGTACGACAGCCAGATTATTGTTTTTATCGATAGAGTAAAGTAACACGTAATTACCTTCTTTCTGGAATCGAACCTGACTTGATTCATCCATATTATTACAAAAGGACTTCCAATTTGAAAGGTCGTTAGTTCTTGTGTTTAAAATATGATGTTGACTTTGAATTCCGTTGTCATTCACTAAAGTCTTTGACGCTTCGTCATAATATGGATAGATCGTATCGTAACTCGGGCTGTCGGAGCTTATCAAGACAAATTCTGTGAAAAAGTTGACGACATAGTTGTGTATTGCTGTTGCAAATACGCTCACATCATTATATCCACCATTATCTGATATCGGTATATCGGTCCATTTCGAATTTTCCACAGGGTTGTATGTGTCTATTTTTATATCTTGTTTGGTCTTGTAATATGTATTTTGTTCTTGTACATAAACAATTTGATTTTCGGTGTATATAGGAGAATCCCATATTTCATAATTTAACATTGTCCATTGATATGTTTGGATAAATGCCAACGCTTCGACATGATTGATATTGAGATCCGTTTTGAGTGTATAAAAATCGAAATCTCCTAATTTGTTGTTATTTGGGACAATACTCATATCATCGTAATTGAAATCAAAATGATTGTATTCTACTTCCGTTGTTTTCTCGGGATCAATGTTTTTAATTAAAAAGACATCTGTTTTGTCAATTGTATTACTATTTTTCCCATATAGGTAGACGTTATTGTAAGTTGAAAATTTGATTTTAAAATCCAAAGAACTAGGTACCGCAGTAATTTGGACATTATTCTTATCTGTAAGAGTTGATTCAAGTATAATGTCTTTCAATAAACAGCCTTGGTGATTTTTGTTACCACCTACGATTGGAAGATCCTTGGGTATACCTCCTATTAAGGTCCAATTTGCACCTGTCCATTCCGTAGTATCAAAATCTGGGTGATTTCTATTTGCCTTGTAGTAATTATCCTGAGCACTATTGTATACGATCTGATCTCTACCATACCACGTACTCGTTTCCCAAATACTGTATTTTTTTGATGTGTATATGTATCTATCAGGGTTTACACCATTGTAAACATGCAATGCTGTAAACTTAAACACACTCATTTTTTCGTTGTTATTGCTTGTTAAAATAACACTATTGTGAACATGTGCCATATTACGTGTATTTGTAATTAATATTGTTGGGTCATCGTTTAGCCCATCAACAAACAATTTCCAATTAGTTAAGTCTGCCTCATTTTTGTTTGTAATGTATCGTTGGTCTTGTTTACCTGTATTGGGATCTGCGTTATTAGGACTGTCGGTACTACTTATTAACACAAATTCGACCCATTGACCGCTTGCCGGGAAAATATGGGTAATAGTTGCAAACGTTTCGTTATTATTGTTCACTTCTTTTATTTGGACAGGCTCCCAACTATCCGATGTATCAGGATCTTCCGTGTTACCACCTGTTGCAGTAGACACATACTTGTATATGTGATTGTTTTGTATAACATAGTCGTCGGTTGCATATGTTTTTGAGGAAGACCAACCGGTTGTGTTTTCGACTTGCCAGTCACTCGGTGTATTCTTTTCATTTTGATCAATGGTTGAAACAAATACTTCACCATTATACACGACCTTGTCGGATGTGGAATAAAATGTTTCTGAAGACCATACATTTATTTTTACCCAGTCATATCCTATCTCCCATGTCTTTTGCCAAGCCAATGTATTACTTAAAACTGCAGTGTTGTTATCTACAAGAGATTTAAATATACCATCTCCATTTCTTACTTTGTCATCAACATTATAAGTAGACGTACTCACGTATTCATTTTCAGTAATATTGTCTTCATTTAGTTCAAAAAGTGAGGTATATATGTTACCGTCAATGTTGACGGAAGAATTCAATGAATATGGTGTTCCTATATTGTACACCGCATCAGTCAAACCTGAGAAATTTTTGTTTTTAAATGACATGTACACGTCACTTGACCCACTCGATGGTTTTACAAAAACATATTTCTCATATCCTTCATGGGGACGTCCACTATCGTTTTTAACTTCGTAAGTACTTACAGAAGATTTAATTTTTTTCCATACTCCAGGAGTTGCACTGGTAAGCATATCGTTTTCCACTTGACTGGTTTCTAATACCGAGCTTCGATATGACTTGTATGTCACCTTATTATGTTCGACAAGAGCATCAACCGCGTATCGATCACCATTAACATAACTATTGATTGTGTTGTTTATATAATTAATGGGTGTAATTTCTCTCCAACCAGCATGTATTCTATTGATTCTATTATGGTGGTCTTTCACAAATGGGATGTTACCTTCGTTTGTGTTTGTGGTACTTTCAAAATAACGGTTTGCGTACAGAATAACGTCACCAATAAGATACGATGTTGAATTTGAAAAGATTGTAAAGTTTCGTTCCACTTGCTCGATGTTAAAATTTGCTAAAACAGGTCTAAATCTACGATAAACAGCGAGGATTGTATTGCTTCCTGTGCTTTTTGCCGACAGAAGTTGACTTTCATGAATATCAAGTGAAGATGTCGATTCACGGTTATGACCGTATGCGGTTTGATATCGGTTTATGACAAAATCTTCTCTGTATCCAATAACTACACCTTTAAAATAGGAACTAATTTCCGGATTATTATGATTGCTCCAATAATAATTAATATTACTACTACTATTATTTGAATAATCTAAACTACTGTTGTGAACCATGCTGTAAACGTATTTTTTTGAACGAAAATATAACGCGTAGGTAGTTTGTTGACTGGAATATCCAAAATACTTGATCTTTTCATCTCCTAGTTTGTCTTTATGCACCTGTAACACGTCAACATGTCTTGTTTTGTTATCGTCCATAACATGAATATCAACACGACTTCCGTAATGAACAAAGATCAGTATTTTGGTCGAACCATTTAAACTGGTTTCGTACGTGACATGTAAATCCGTTGTCTCGTAGGCGTCAACCACATCTAGGTCAACCTCATAATCCTCTCCAACCTGACCATTGTTTTCATAAATTTTGGTTATAAATTTGACTGTCGAGACGTCTTGAGATATTCTTTCAATTGTGACAAATCGTTTTGTTCCACTGTATATATTTTGAGGAAACACTCGTTTCTCACTGTTTGTTTGTGAAAACAAATTATTGATAAGTGTAGAATTTCCACCAATAGTTCCAGGCTTACTTCCGTTGTTATGATAGTGTGATTTGTACAAAGAATTCAAGTGTTCAACGAGAGTGTCTTTCTGATATTGTGTGTTTTCTGTCCATTGTGACACTGTAAGCAAGTCCCAATTAGTACCACTGTCTTCGTCGACTTTGACACTACGAAGTGATTTACTTGATGTTTGATAATAATTTGAATCCAGTTTCACTATTGTGTTCTGAGGATACGAAAAATCATCCTTACTCCACGTAGTTGCGTTGTTTGTAGTGTTAGTTACTTCTTCCCAAAGTCCGGATTCGTTGGAAGGTTTGAGGGATAGAGCAGAGTTTGTCTTGTACAACCGCATATATCCTTCACTATTTTGCGCAACGACACGTGTGTTTTCAGTATACAAATCATCATGTAACTCTTGAAATGAATATGACGCTTCTTCCAATGATCCATCAGGTCGGACTCTATAATATGTCCATTGGTTATCTCCTGAAACTCTAACGATGGAACCTACCATACCTGTCAAATCTCCTCTCGATGAGTTAGCTAATGGGACTTCAGGTAACCGATATCGCTTATATAAGACTGAAAGAAAGTTGTTTCCTAATCGGTCTGCTGTTACTATATTCTGTTGCATTAAATCTTCTTGTACCTCTCTGTCTCTAGTAACGTTAGTATAGTAAACGTTTATATTCGAAACATTTTGATCTGGTCCTATAATAAGTCCACGATATGTTCCGTATGATGATCGGTATGGATTATTATGGTAATCAATTTCAAGCTTATCTTTGAACACATTCGATGAAGGCACTTTACTCGTTTTGAAACTGTACACGTATTGTGAAGAATAGAATACGTAGGTCTTATTATTACCTGATTGTTGGCTTCCATGTGTCACATACGTAAGCTTCTCGTCCCTTAACATATTATTCTCTGGTGTATAAAACTTACTCAGGATATTTTCTTGAACGGAGTCCCCTACATGGTGTTCGATTACCCAATCACTGTCTATTGTTCCAGGTATTGTACTTGTTTCTTTCGAGGAAAGGTAATAATATCCAGCATGGTGTACATATGTATTTCCACTGTATGGTGTTTCATCATCAACGAAAGTTGGGTAAAAATAGTAACTTCTCCAATTCAGGGATGTTTCGGGGTTTTGTTGATTATTTACTACTACTACTTTTCTGGTAGATTTGTAATATTTGTTGTTGTACATCACGATTGACCCGCTGGCATATGTTACTCCTTCTTCCCAGCTCGGATAATCCGTGATGACCATGATGTCGATACGTTTACCGTAGTGTATGAACACTGGTACAAATGTCATTCCAAAATCGTATGAGAAATCTACATGTAATGTATCCAAATCATGACAATCGATCTTGGGTAGAGTGTTTATTGTGTACTTTTTTCGCACACTTTCATCCTCGTATAATGTGGTTGTAAATTTAACATTGTCGTTATCAACTTCGTCTCTCTGAATGATAATATATCTACGTTTTTGATTATCGTCACGATAAATATCATCTACAAATATACGTTGGTTACTCGAAGAGGTTGGGGGCAAAGTCAAAGTACGGAATTCATTCGTCGAATTTTTTGTCCATTCAGATAAATCCTGGTCAAAACTACTAGCCCCACTGAACATATAACTGAAATCGGTAACTCGAGATACGTCAAATGGTACCGGTTGGTTGAACGATTCAGCATCGAAAAACATTCCGCTCAAATTGGTCAACGAGTGCGTGTTCACCTCTGTCTCTCCATCATTGAAATTGAGCGGTTTGTTAAATGAGGAAGCTCCCCAAAACATTTTTGACATATTTTGGACATTGGACACATCGTTGAACTGAATCTCAGCATTAAATTTGGACGCATTCCTGAACATTTCGCCCATATATGTTGCTTTTGACGTGTCTAATTTCACCTTTGAGTTCATACTGTTTGCATTTTGAAACATTTTGCTAAAAAGGATCGCGTGGGTCGTGTTCCAATTGACTGGAAAGTTATATTTAGTCGCGTCATTAAAAGTGTTCGAAAAATCGGTCAGTCCTTCCATATTTAATTTTTCTAAAGGTTGATTGATGGATTGGGTCTTGTAAAATAAGGAGGCAGCGCTTGGTCTCGGTACATTATTCCATTCGAAAAAGTTTATGTTCACCCAATCGTCGATATTTGTGATAGGGTTAGTTGTCGTCTGAGAAGCTTTATATACATTATTATTAAGATATACAAAATTACCTTCCGAGTATGTTTCAGACGTATTCCATTTGTTTAATTTGATCCATGAAGTATGATTTTTTATATCGTCATCTCTTCGTAATTTTTCGACACTTGCTCTGTAAAACTCAGACTCGTATTGAATAATTGTATCTTTTACAAATGTCCTGTTCCAGGTGCGATCCCATCCCATCACAGCATCATCAGGACTAACTTCTTTCCAAAACAGATTGTCCTCACCATCAATCAATTCAATCGATACTTCCTCCCAAAATGGAGAACCTTGGGGTACAGTACCTTCTTTTCTTTGTATATTTTTGTAATATTTACCTTGATAATAAACTAAATTGTTAGGGTAATACACCTTTTCCGAGAACCATGTCGGCACCTCCGTCACGAAACGATAAAGTTTCTTATTATGCCATACAAAATCAAAGAATGAGTACGTTTTCGATGCATCATAAACCAACAATTCCCAATTGTTATCCGTAGCACCAGAAGGATCTACAGTGTTTTCATTTAATCTCGATCGATATAATCTTTTTTGATCGTCTTCAAAATGAATGACGACGTCGTCTTTTGCGTACTCTTTGTCACTCACCCATCTATCTGCAAGGGATTGGAGTCGTCCGTTAAAGGCTCCATGAGAGAAACTCATATCTGCAAAAAGTAAACTTGAAAGGTCCCATTTGTACAAGTCGTAATCAGAATTTTTACTTTGATTTTTCAGACCGTTTCGGAACATATCATTCATATGCGTAATACGAGATGTATTCCAACTTCCTAAATTTTGTGCGAAGGCTAAAGCTGACCAAAACATTCCTTTTACACGGATAACGTTTGATGTATCCCAGAGATGTAATGGTTTGTTAAATTTAGCATTATACTGGAATGCATATTGCATCGTAGTCACACTGGAGACATTCCAATTGTTAATGTCTTTATTGAATGTAGTGTTATTGAACAGTGAGTCAATAATTGTAACATGTTGTGTTTTCCAACCGTTGGGTGCTCCGATGTCTTGTCGATGATTCACAATTTTATTTTTATTCACATCCTCCGTCGTAAGGTCTTTACTGATATCAAGAGCAACGTAATATCGAATTGTTGCATTGTTATGTTCATATTCACGAATCGATGATGTTCCGAACCCGTGTAATAAAGTTTCAAAATTTGTAACCTTTAATTTTGCTTGGGTACCAGTCATAACGTTTGAAAATTTCTGGGTTGAGATGGACCTGTCGGTTTGGTCAGGAAAACTTCCCACAAGATCCGTAAACTCAATATCATGCATCATGGATTCAGCACCCAGAAACATTTCTCTGTAGTTGGCGCTGTAATTAAGTGGATCGTATGCCCAATTCCATGGTTGATTATACGCAGGTAGCTTGTAAAATGTTCGGTAAAAGTCGGTCACGTTACTGACGTTCCAGGATGATAGGTCCTCATTGAAGACTTTTAATTTGTTGATGAAAGCAGTTCGTACAACTGAAGTGTCTATTCCATTGTAGTTGGCAAGTTTTGTTATAGCGTCGAACATTTTGTTATGAATCCACACGTTAGTTACACCAAAAAGACCGGCTAAAGATGTTTCGTTGTTTACATTCATCTCTTTGACACTTTCTTCAACAAAGTTAAAAGAATTAAGTGGGTATACATCCTTGAGAAGAATACCCACTACTTTATCATACACCGTGGGAGGTGTGATAATACTAAAATCATAATTGTTTTGTATACTACTTTGACTCAAGACAGATGCCCACGCATATGAAATACCTCTCAAAGGAGCCCCCGTTATTTCATCTATGCCTCCTATTCGTGCATAAATTTCCAACATATCTTCAGCAATCGTTTGCGTTAGCGGCGTCTGCCAATTAGTAATTGTTGTAACCATCAAATTTCGTAGAACTTCGTCCTTCTCTGGATAAAAGATGAGAGGTGTATAGCCCAAAAAAGTGTCATGGAGCTCATTGATATTTGGAAATTGCCAACTGCCTGTTTTTTCCCATGGAAAATCAGGAAGGTTTGTATTGGCTGAAGGATACTTAAACATGTAATTCAGATTAGTAAATCCATCAAAATTAAACTTTGTTAAAAGGTCTGCATTATCCTCGTTTTGATTCCAATTGTTTATAATTAATTCAAGTTTATCTTTATCGTTTTCAGAAAATTGTACTTCAAAATTTGGAATTAATGATAGTGTATATATAACATCATCATCCTGCGAAACAGTATCAAATGAAAGAGTATTTGTCCCGACAATAGATAATTCTGTATTTATGGCATTCACTGAGGCATCCACATTATCAGTAATTGTTGTCTGTATTTCATATCCAGTTATTATGGCACTTACATTTTGGTCAGCGATAGTGATATCCACCGTCTCCGCAAGTTGATGAATTATACTTGGACTTACAGTATATTCCGCAATTGTGTCGCTTATATTTGGAAAGACCAATGACCATTTGGTGACAACTTTGACCTTGGTAATATCCACTTTTGCACCCGAGTAAATTTCTGTAAATTGAGTTCCATCATAATATATGAAAGGACCGTTATCATTGTACCGAAATACATCATTGACTTTTACGGTGGTGGTTAAAATGTCTTGCAACTCTTGCATCGTTTTAGAGTATACGTCATTTTCATGAACTGTGTAAATTTTATATTCAGTTTGGGGACTAAACTCTTTGTAATAATCATTGCTCTCTGCTTTCAATGTTATTTGCAAAGGTTTTGTACTTATGATGGGTTTATTTATTTGAAGTTTGTCCGATGTCACAGTGTAAAAACTGTCTACTGTAATTAATGAACCGGTCGTTTCAATTTGAAAATTGTTGAGTGACACTTGCATGTCCGCATTCGTTTTCGGAATATTGTGTTCTCCTGTAGAAACTTCATGTTCAAGTTGCCATTCGCTCATCTCCTGATCAACTTTGTTACTATCAATAAATGTCTTAAGATTTTGTGCTGCGTTTTTTCCGTCCATCAAATCAGGAGCATAATAAATTATACCATCATTCTTATTGTTATCATTTTCATATTGGCCGTTCAATACAATTAGTGTAGGCTCAGTATCGTTAAGACGCATATTGCTTTTAATTCCCACCCCCCCATCATCAACATTTGTATTATCAATTATATAATATATATCATCTGTTAAATTAAACACATCTTTATATTTTTCAAGTTGACTTGTTTTATCACCAGCGTTTTTTGTGAAATACAAAGCCAACTTGTTGTCGTCTTCTGTCTCAAAAAAATTATGTACAAACGTATATGATGTATCCGTGTCACTTAATAATTCATTTGTGAATATATTCATATAATTATCACTACTAACCTTGACAAAAAGTTTATCCTCTTCAAAAGAATTACTAAGAACAAATACTAATTTGTTAAAAGTTCTGTTTATAACTGGGTCAGTAGTATCACAACAAAAATCATACCAATTATTATGATTGAAATAAACTGGTTTTCCATCTCCTGTTGTTGTGCTTTTAATAAAACCAAATGTACCTTCATCAACGTTAAAAGGTAAGTGTTCTGCAGATTCAACAACAACTATACCGTTTTCAGATTTATCATCTTTAGACTTAATAACAATATTAATCATTTTTGTTAATATTATTTTTTCTATATGATATGTGATATTATTTTTACATATGTATTATATATATATATATATATATATACAAAGAAATTTCAATATAATTATGTTGATCTATTCGAATCTTTGTTACAAAGAAGAAGTAGAAGAAGAAAAAAAAAACGGGAATACCTTTCCTTTTTGTTCATCAATTTTATATAAGTTACTCGTGAATTTGTCAACGACGAGTTGTTTATGTCACTAGTTGATAAACAATACTGAATAGAAAGCATCATGTAATATTCATATTCATACTTTGCATTTGTAATCCAACAACATTGTTTGTAAGAAAGGTCTGGAGTATCGAATAATTCAAAAATGAACATCGTTATGACTTTCATGTACAGTAGTATAATACCAGACACAAGACGCTTATTGTATATTGTGTAGGTTGATCGTACATGTAATGACTCCATCCTTTTTATTTGTTGTTGGTTGTGTGAAATGTGATGTTGTAATGTTCTTAATCACATGTGTATTTATATTAATAAAAAGATGTCGTCGTTCACACTTAAAATCAGTGGGTACATCATACCCCATTATAAAGATTTTGTAGGCGACCATTCTAAATACGATCCTATCAATATTTACAACACAGGCATAGAATTCAACCCAAAACTAATGGGTATGTTACCCTTTCAATTAGATTACGTGCAAGTTGAACTAGACAACAAGTTAAATCAACATGATGATGATGGTGACATGAAGTATACCGTGGTTGGTAAATTGGATGGTATGAGAACTTCACGGGATGTACAGTTTCATGCTCCCAACTGGGCATCAATGTACAAAGAAGAAGAATTTGATTATTTCAATAGCCACCAATTACAACACTTCATCCAATTACAAGATTTATACGAACACCAACAGTCATTTTGTTTAAACATGTCAAAAATGCGATATATACTAGAAGGTTTAAATATTGATTTAACTCTATGTAAATCTGGTACATTTTACATCGATCACAACGACGAATAAAAAAATACAAACATTCCAGTAGAATATCTATCTGCAATGAATGCGATAGGGTACAACAACGGAAAATCAAAACCTGATAATATGCAAATATCCACCGATGACAGATTCAAACTACGTGAAAATGCTTTCCCATACCCTTACAAACATACGCTTTTGTAACTCCCTAAAATAAAAATTATATATTTTGATATTGTCAAAATTATTTTAGGGAAATACTTTACACCCATGTCAATTTGTCGATTGGCCAAACCAAAATCATAAATGAACAATTATAAAAACCAACACTTTTTGAATTATTTTTTTTTTCGGGATATTCAGTCGACCAACCAGCCCGTGACAAATCTAATTTCAGATTATATACGTATGGGCTGGGTCCTTTTTCTTTCGTTTGTCTTTTCATTTTTCAACATTGCCGATTTTTCATATTTATTAATTTTTGTTTTTGATCGATCAGAACACCGCCAATATGACACTTTCTGAGAGTTCTGTTCAAGTTTTGGTGTACCTTTTCAACGAAGGTTTCCATTCAATTTCCGAGGACATGCACCTGGTATATCTTCGTACGATGATGCGGTGTTTGTCGTATATAAATCCGGTGATACTAGAAGAAAAATTCGAACCGTTAATGGACGCCCTTGGCAAAATGAAAGATGTTGCCATCTTACAGGAAATCAACAGAATGTTTCCTCCAGTGTCACTTGATGTCGTAAAGTCGGAATTGGGTTCTGATCGTTTTCCAGTACGTAACAGAAAATTAGTACAGTACATGACATCTTGTATCAATAATAATGTTGATATATCACTCCACCAAATAGTGTACAATTTGGTTTGAGAATAATTTTTAGTACCAATTTATTTTAATTAATATCATTATTGTGATGTACATAGTGATTACAAGAAGATGAAAATTGTATATTAGTACATTAATAAACCAGACAAAAAAAAATTTAGAGTATCCAGACATAAATATACAAGCAGGGAAAATTGCTTTAAAGTTATATGCACCTTTTAAAGGTATGTTATTTAGAGAGTAGAGACACATATACACCATATTATTGTTTGAATTTTCTAATGTTCCACCTCTTACGAGAGGCCATGCATCCGATCAATTGCAAACACGGTAGTCATGTACCTGTAAAATGTATACAAGTGAGATAATCATGGGTAGTCATGCATGCCTCCAACAAGTCGATGTGATCGGCGGTCACGTCGGGCCAGTGTGATCGGAGTCGCATTGACAAATCCTGATTTAAGTTGGTGGTAATTTGGATGGAAAAATGTATTTTATTAACGAATTCACCGGATTGAAACAGTTTACAAGAAGTTGGTGATTATTGGATGTATGGATGTACGAGATTGGTGAATCCTGATTTTACCGGGTTGGTCAGTTTGGAAGAAGTTAGTGAGTATTGGATGTCTGGATGGATGTACAGCATTAGTGAATCCTGATTTTATCGGGTTGATCAATTTGAAATATGTTGGTGTTAACCGGTTAGGTTTGCATATACCCCCACAATATAATAATAACACATTACTAATAAAAAAGATCATATTTATTCATAAACATCATTGTATACATTAGAAAGTTACAAAAAATATGCAAGATTGTAGTTTGGATAAAATAAATTATATATTTATATTTTGTATATATTATCAGACATACTTAAACAAAAAAGACGTTTATTTACAACAACTACTATTATGAATCACCAAGACTTCGAACCAGTAATATGGAGAAAATCCAACAACAAAAACAGAAGAAAGAAACATACTGATTCTACTATGAAAACTAACAATAAGCTCGATAGTGATGATGGTATATATACGATTAAGAAATCATCTATACCGTTTCAATTGTCTCTGCGTAAGGCTCGGGAAGCAAAGCAATTATCTCAGAAGGAATTAGCATTAAAACTTAACATTAGTGTATCTGTCTTACGTTCATATGAAATTGGTACGGTTGTTCCGTCTAATAATGTACGATCCTCTCTGAATCACATACTTTCCACAAAATTGCCAAAACCATAAAAAAAAATAAAAAAATGTAATAATAT
>Ga0233426_10002403_pt1 | contig 15726 bp, 12 predicted proteins | sample SI_118_April2016_6_FD_179875 | JGI IMG/M metagenome (GOLD analysis project Ga0233426, IMG submission 179875) | Seawater microbial communities from Saanich Inlet, British Columbia, Canada - SI_118_April2016_10_MG | ecosystem: Environmental > Aquatic > Marine > Inlet | place: Canada: British...
GTGTTTTTACAAAGATACGGCACGATTTTTTTTTAATAGCATGAGAATATCTTTTTATAAGCTTAAAAAACTGTAAAATTGTCTTTTTATTCATATCACAATTTCTAGCGAATTTGTTTGTGTATTATAAAGTGATATTCTAGAAAAAATTAACAAATTGATAATGATTTTCATTACTTGTGAAGACTGAGTCTAAATAAAACGAAAAAAATGAAGATTATTCAAAAAAAGGACCTAATAAATGTGCTATTGTAGGTGTTGTTTTTTATGAAAATCATCGTATTAATTTTCTAGAAGGCACCAAACATTTGTTGTTTTTCCATTTTTTAATTTTGTAATTCAAAGCCGCTTTTTCACCATTACAATCCAAATAAATTCCTTTTTTATCCTTGTAAAGGATTCTAAGTTCACCATTTTTTATGGCTTTTATGATAAGTGATATATAGGTTTCTCTGCTAGCCTTTTTATTGTTTTTGTAGAGCGAAATCCCAAATTCATTGTTAAATAAATCCATTTTAGAAGCAGCAGCATCTGGGAGCCCTCCATCTTCGTTTTCCCCTTTTTTAAATTGCTCGTAGTTTGCTTTTTCATGGGCTTTACCAAGGCGTCTGGCTGATCTATACCCTATACCTTGAGATAAGGTACTCATCCAGAAGGCGTGTCTAAACGCATCTACCTGACCTCCATTGCCATCGCGATCTAGTAGCTCCGTCTGTCGAATGGAGTCTGCAGTCTTTTGTGCTTGTTTTGAGATTCTAAGTGCTCTCTTTACTTGGAATGGATGTGTAATCGCCCATCTTTTCTCGTGTTTTGATACTTTTTTTAATTTTTGATGAAAACTACCACAAGCAGTTACTTGAAACAGTAAGCCAACAATACATAGTTTCAGTAAATTATGTGTTGGGGTTTTTATTAATGAGGCTAGCTTGGCAAAGCAAGTTGTTTTGCTGCTGCAAAAAGAGTGATTCATGTTTGCTATTTTTTCAATGGACAAATCTAATATAGGTTTTAAAAAACTATCTTTGTCAGTGTGCTTCATGCACAGTTTTTAATGTTTACGAACCTTTTAAATATACCTAAAAAGTATGAAATACGATATGATTGACAGTCAATTGTTTGTGAAAAACAGGGCTAACTTTGCAGCAAACATGCATTCCAATTCCATTGCATTTTTTAATTCCAACGATATTTATCCTGTAAGTGCAGACAGTACTCTGCCTTTTGAACAACACCGAGATATTTTTTACTTGTCAGGTATTGACCAAGAAGAAAGTGTCTTGTTTTTATTTCCTAATTGTCCAAAAGAAAAACATAGAGAAATTTTGTTTGTCCGTGAAACCAATGAACATATCGCTATTTGGGAAGGAGCCAAGTTGACCAAAGAAAAGGCTACAGCAACTTCGGGAATTCAAACAATTTACTGGTTGCAGGATTTACCTAAAGTATTGGCGGAAGTTATGACCCAATGCGATACTATGTATATCAACACCAATGAGCATTACAGAGCCAATGTTGAAACACAAACGCGTGAAGACCGTTTTACAATAATGCTCAAAGAAAAGTTTCCTGCGCACAGCGTAGCCAAGAGCAATCCTATTTTACAAAAATTAAGAGGTGTTAAAGATCCAATTGAGATTGCTTTACTTCAAAAAGCTTGTGATATAACAGAAAAAGGATTCCGTCGTGTCTTGGATTTTGTCAATCCTGGTGTTTGGGAGTATGAAATTGAAGCAGAATTATTACACGAATTTATCCGAAACCGTTCTAAGAAGTTTGCCTATACGCCTATCATAGCGAGTGGTAACAATGCCAACGTATTGCACTATGTAGAAAATAACAAACAATGCAAGGCAGGAGATTTGATACTGATGGATGTCGCGGCTGAATATGCTAATTATTCCAGTGATTTGACGCGTACGATTCCTGCTTCAGGTGTATTTACTCCGAGGCAAAAAGAAGTGTACAATGCTGTAAATCGTGTCAAAAAAGAAGCGACTAAAATGTTGGTTCCAGGTACTTATTGGGAGGAATACCATAAAGAAGTTGGAAAAATAATGACATCAGAGTTGTTGGACTTGAATCTATTAGACAAGGCAGCAGTACAAAACCAGGATCCTGAGTGGCCAGCGTATAAAAAGTATTTTATGCACGGAACTTCGCATCATATCGGTTTGGATACTCATGATTACGGAGCATTGTTGAAGCCTATGGAAAAAAACATGGTGTTTACTGTGGAGCCAGGTATTTACATTCCAGAAGAAGGATTTGGAATCCGATTGGAGGACGATGTGGTGATTCAAGAAACAGGTGCGCCATTTAACCTGATGCAAAACATCCCAATTGAAGCGGATGAAATAGAAAGTTTAATGAACAAATAATAACATAGGATAAGGCGATTTTAAACGCCTATGCCATTACTATAAAAACATAAAATGAAAAAAATAGCCGTTATCGGAGGAGGAAATATGGGATTTACTTATGCTGCCTCTATTTACCATTCAGATTTAGATGCTCAGATTGAAATTATTGAAAACTCTCAAGAGAAGATTGATGAAATCAATGCATTAAAGACCATTCCAGCTTCTAACAATTACAATGTATTGGAAACTGCAGATGTCGTTTTTTTAGCGATCAAACCACAAGTAGCTCCAACGGTATTTGAAGAAGTAAAACACTTGTTGAATTCTGAACAGTTGGTGGTGTCTATCATGGCAGGTATTACCATTGAAAGCATGCAAGAAGGATTGGGATTAGATAAAGTAGTGCGTGCCATGCCAAACTTGCCTGCGCAAGTGAAGTTAGGGATGACTACTTATGTGGCCGCACCAAAAGTTTCCGAAGAAGAGTTGGATTTTATCGCTGCTATTTTGAAGTCAACAGGAGAGGTTGTTTCTGTTCCTTCAGAAGCGCAATTGGATAAATCGGTTGGGATTTCAGGCTCTGGACCTGGTTTTGTGTTTTATGTGATGGAAGCTATGGAACAAGCGGCTTTAAATTTTGGATTTTCTAGCGATGAAGCCAAACAAATGGTTGTAAAAACGCTAGAAGGTTCTGTAAAACTTTACGAACAAAACGATATTTCTTTGACAGAATGGATGGATAGAGTTTCCTCTAAAGGTGGAGCAACTATTGCTGGTTTAAACTATTTTGAGTCTAAAGAGCTGTCTAAAGAATTGCAAAACGGTATTCAGGTATGTGTGAATAGAGCCGTTGAATTAGGTGCAAAAAAGTAATATAATTGTTGGATTTTACATAATAACATTAGGCTAATGAGTGCTTTTTTGTCTTTTAAAAACACACAAGTTCACTACACTGAAAATGGAGCAGGTACTGCTGTTGTCTTACTACATGGGTTTTTAGAAAACTTACAGATGTGGGATGCAACAGTAGCGACCTTTTCTAAAAAGTATCGGGTAGTTTGTATTGACCTGTTAGGGCATGGAGCAACTGAAAATAGTGGTTATATACATACGATGCTTCAGATGGCAGAAGTCGTACAAGCAGTTTTAAGCCATCTAAAAATCCGCAAGTCTATTTTTGTAGGGCATTCTATGGGGGGCTATGTAGCGCTTGCATTTGCTGAGCTATACCCAGACAATGTCAAAGGTTTGTGTTTGATGAATTCTACTTCAAGAGCCGACAGTGATGCCAAAAAAGTACAGCGCGATAGAGCGATTGCTGTGGTCAAAGAAAACCACAAATCATTTGTGAGGAATTCCATACCGATGTTGTTTCGTCCCAAAAACAGAAAATTGTATCGAGAAGCGATCAATGAAGTGAAAAAAGTAGCATTAGAAACATCCAAACAAGGAATTGTCGCTGCTTTGGAGGGAATGAAAATTCGTCAAGATCGTGAAGTATTGTTGCATTTTGGGCCATACCCCAAAATGATGCTTATCGGTGAAAAAGATCCTGTTTTAAAAAGCGATGATTTAAAGCAGCAAGTTCAAAATACAAATACAACTGTTGTATATTTCTCTGAAGGACATATGTCGCATATAGAGAATAAAGAAGCTTTTTTAGAGGCGCTTTCAGGGTTTTTTAAAAGCTGTTAAGAGCTTTTGAATTAAATAAATGTAGTGAATTACTTAATGTATAACCAAGCTTCTTTGTCTATTGTTTGCTTGATGTCTAATAGGTTAGTTGTTGCTGCTTCTCTGTTAGTGTAGCTTTCAAAGGCAACTTGTGTCAGGCCCCATTTGTTGACACCTACAATTTCTGCATTAAACCCGAGTTTTTTTAGTTGTGCAACTTTTTTAAGTGCATTTTTTTTGTTTTCAAATGCTCCTGCGATGAGGTGGAATTTTTTGGGTAACTCCGTTTTTACTACTTTTAGCTCAATAGTCGGCAGCGGATTTTCAATGGTGAAAGTAGCTTCTTGAATTTTTTCAAGCATGCTGTCCTGCTGTAATTGTTGCAACTTTTCCACTTGTTGCTGTTCAAAAGCATTCCATCCTAGAGAGCCAATACTGATCATTACGGCAGCAGCTGCGGCATATTTTAAGTAACTTTTACTGTTTTTTGCAGCTGGAATTGTATGTACTGGAATTTCTTTTGTACTTGCAGTGTTTCTAGCTATAGCTGAACTCTGAGTTGCATCTAATCCGAACGAATCAGTTAAAAAGTTTCTATTCTCACTAGGAGTGAAAATAATATTACCTTCTTTATTAAGTAAAAGGCTTCCTATATTTTCAAAGTGAACAGCCTCTTTTTTAAGGGTCTTTTTCCAAGCGACCACTTCTGATTGAATACGTGTATTTGCAGTTTCAAATGAAATGTTTTCACAAGTAGTTACATAATTTGCTAACAATCCATCACTATTTTTCAAATTGCTATTGAAAGCAATTTTTTTAGAAGGTGGAGAAAAAGTGTCTGTTTCCTTGTCGTGAACAGAAGCGATTGTGTTGGAAACAAATCCTCCAAATCCAGGAACAATGACACATTCGTATCTATATAGTAAGTCGTTTATGTATTTTGATAGCTGCATACTAACAAATATAAAAGATTTAACGAATTCGTTTGTGAAGTTCTGAATTAGTTATCAACAAATAAGTTGTAATTTGAATTTCAAATTGTTACGCTATGTTAGAAGAAGAATTGTTACATGTTTTAGCATTGCAAAAGTTACAAGGGGTCGGCAATGTAACCGCTAAAAAGCTAATTCACACTTTTGGGAGTGCGAAAAATGTTTTCACTCGAGGGAAATCACTACTTAAAGACACCTCGGATATTTCTTTTTCTTTGGCTCAAAAAATAGTAAAAGCTACTACTTTTAACGAAGCAGAAAAGGAATTACAACAATTAGAAAAACACAAAATCACTCCTTTGTTTTATAAAGATACAAACTATCCGGAGCTTCTAAAAAACTGTGCTGATGGACCGATACTCCTTTTTTCTGATAGTGATTTTGAATTAAAAAATAATCGGTGTATCAGTATCGTTGGTACTCGCAACATGACTTCTTATGGTAAGGGTTTTTGTAAAGAACTGATTGCAAATTTAGCAGGCTACAACCCAACTATAGTGAGTGGTTTTGCTTACGGTGTTGATATGTGTGCACATCTTTCTGCTATCGAAAACGATTTGCAAACTATTGGCGTTTTTGCTCATGGATTTGGTCATGTATATCCCAAAAATCACCATCATAAAAAACACTTATTCTATGAGGGAGGTGGATTCTTGACTGAGTTTTGGTACGATCAAGCTCCTTTAAGGGAGTATTTTTTGCAACGCAATAGAATTGTTGCAGGTTTGTCTCAAGCGACCATTGTCATTGAATCTGCCTCTAAAGGAGGGAGTTTGATTACTGCTTCTTTTGCCAATTCTTATCACAGAGAAGTGTGTGCTGTTCCAGGAAATACAAATGCTCGGTATAGTCAAGGATGCAATGCTTTGATTCGAGATCACAAAGCGGCTTTGATTTCAAATGCAGAGGATTTAGTTTCCTATTTGGGATGGGATACGAAAGCTCCCTCAGTTACTCAGGTGCAGCCTAGTTTATTTTTAGAACTTGACGAACAGGAGCAACCTGTATATGACTATTTAAAAGTAAACGAACAGGCACAGTTAGATGCTATAGCTCTTGATTGCAAGCTTCCTGTTCATAAATTAGCAGCGTTGTTAGTTGCTCTTGAAATGAAAGGTTGTGTTCAGAAAATGCCAGGGAAATCTTTCCGTATTATCTAGAGAATAAATGTTTTAGATAGTCGTTTTCAAACATAGATTTTGGATCTAGTTCTTTTTTGCTTTGCGAAAACTGTTCCCATCCTGGATAGGTTGCTGCAAGTCCTGTGGGTGTGTAAAAATGTTTTTTTGCCCAATGTGGTCTCCCTTGGTATTTAGCAAAGATATTATGAACACCTTCATAGTATGTATCGTGAGGAATGTTTTTTCCAAATGGTTTGTAAGAGATGATTCCTATATAACAGGTTTCTCTTCCGTATCCCATACTTAACAAAGCATCGTTTTTTGGTGCAAAACGAATTTCTATGGGCATGTGAACGTTGTAGTCTTTGCTTTCTATCAAGTTCTTGATTTCTTCCATGACAGCAGCTGTGTGTTCCATAGGAATCCCGTACTCCATTACCGACTGTTTTACATTGATTGGAATGGTAAACATACTGTGAGAAGTGCCAATTCTAACATTTTTGCTCTCTAACAACCACTTGGACATAAGGCGGTTCAATACCTTGACTTTTTTTGGAAAAAAAGAAGTAACCCACAGCCCAAATTCATGGAATATATTTCCTAAAAAGATATCGTAAAACCAATCCTTGAATTTGGAGGGAGCACTGCTTTTTTTATCGGTTTTTTGCGCTTCCCAATACTGTACATTTTCCGTGTGAGGTACCCACCAAAAACGCATATAATCTGCTTTGTGTACCAAATCCATACTTTTCAGCATGGTGTCGAAACTCATAGGACGCGTTTTGACTTCTAAATTGAATTTAGGTACGGCTTTGATTGTTACAGAACTGATGATTCCAAAAGCCCCTAGGCCTACTCGAATCGTTTTGAAAAGTTCCGTGTTTTGGGTTTTATAGACTTCTATAATTTCTCCATCGGCTTTTAGCAATTCGATAGCTTCCACTTGTTGGTCTACAGCACCAAATAACAATCCTGAACCATGAGTACCTGTACTGATAGCTCCAGAAATAGTTTGAGAGTCAATAGTACCCAAGTTGGACATTGCTGCTTTTTGTAGATCTAAAAACTGGGATATTTCACGTAAAGATATTCCTGCTTGTACTTTTAGTAATAATGTGTTGGGGTCAAACGAAATAACCTTATTATAGTTTTTCAATGAAACGAGGACTCCAGAGTGAGTCTCGCCAATCGTAGCACAAGAATGGCCGTCACCAATCACTTTTATTTTGGACTGTTTTTCTTTGGCTTTTTCAACCAATGATATAAGTGCTACTTCTGAACTAGGATAAGCGATGCTATCAGGGTACGAACTAAATGATTTCGACCAATTTGTCCATTTCATGTTGCTAAATTTTGATATTGCTCCGCAAAAATAAGTTTAATATTCAAAACTTTTGTTAAATAAAAAACATTTTTTGTTAAACATTATTTTAGTGCTTTTAAAAATACATAATCCTTCAGAAGTCTCAACTTTTGTCTTTTGTGAAATAACTTTCTACAAATACAGTTGACAAAATCACAAGTCCTCCAATAAGAATTTGAAAGTTAGGAATTTCATTTAAAAATACAAAACCCATTACAATTCCGTACACAGGTTGCGCACTCGAAATAATACTAGCGGTAGATATATTAAAGTTTCTAAAGCTTTTGATAAATAGGTTGTGACCAATTGCAGTGGCAAAAATACTCAGTCCAATCAAATAAGGTAAAAAGCTCAGGGTGTTCTCTGTTTTGTATACCCATAAAAAGGGTGCAAAGCCAACCGCCAAACCTAAGAATTGATAAAACATCAAAACAGGTGTTTCATATTTTTGACTATTGGTTTTCAAGGTAAGATTTCTAAAAGCAAAAAAGAAAGCAGACAATACTCCTGACAGAACTCCTTTGGTGTTTTTGTCAGAGAAGTCAATCTCTGGTGCCATCAGATACAATCCTATCAAAACAAGCAAGGCGAGCAACAAATGTCTCTTGTTAAATTTTGTCTTGAAATATATAGGTTCCAACAAGGCAGTTATTACAGGAAAGGTATACAATGACAACATACCAATCGCTACAGAAGATACTTGAAGTGCGTAAAAATAGGTATACCAATGCAGTCCAAAAAACACAGTTGAAATAAATAAAAGCCAACGGTCCTTTCCTTTTTGAATATGAAAAGAGTTTTTTTTGTAGAGCACATAACCTCCTAATATAAATAAGGCCATAAATCCTCTCCAAAATGCGATTTGTGTTGGGTCTAGTTCAATAAAACGTACCAATACCCCAGCACTACTAATAAGTAATATAGATAGGTTGAGTTCTAACAGGTTTTTGAGTGGTTTATTAGCCATTTATTTGAATGGATTGAAGTGTTTGTAAGGCTTTTTTTACACTGTCGATTCGGATAAATGTGATCAATAAGCGAAGCCCATTTTTAGTCTCTTTTTCTTTCATCACACATGTTTTTGAGTTTTTCTGAACGTGTTGCAATACCGAAGTAAAGGTAGGTGTCTGATAATAGTCACTTTGTTGGTCGGACACGAAATAGCCAATCATTCTTTTTTTCTTAAGGACGATTTTTTCAATTCCAAGATTTTTTGCCAACCATTTGATACGAACACTATCTAATAAGTCATCTACTTGACTTGGGATATTTCCAAAACGGTCTTTTAACATTTTTTCAAAGTTTTCAAGTCCTTCTTCGTCTGTCAATTCTCCAAGGTCTTTGTAGAGGTTAAGACGTTCAGATACTACATTGATGTAGTCATCGGGTAAGAGGATTTCAAAATCAGTGTCAATTTGTATGTCTTTCACATATGCTTTTTCTTTTTTGCCATCTTCTTCTTCGTAAAGTCCTTTGAATTCGTTTTCTTTGAGTTCTTCTATGGCTTCTTTTAGGATTTTTTGATAGGTTTCAAAACCGATATCGTTCATAAAACCACTTTGTTCTCCTCCTAACAAATCTCCAGCACCACGAATTTCTAAATCTTTCATAGCAATATTGATTCCAGATCCTAAATCTGAAAAAAGTTCTAAAGCTTCAATTCTCTTACGCGCATCTTCAGTTATCATATGATAGGGTGGCGTGATAAAATAACAGAAGGCTTTTTTGTTTGAACGCCCTACACGGCCTCGCATTTGATGTAGATCAGACAAGCCAAAATTATTGGCATTGTTGATAAAAATAGTATTGGCATTGGGTACATCCAAACCACTTTCAATAATGGTTGTTGCTACCAATACATCGAAGTCTCCTCTCATAAAAGAGAGCATGAGTTCTTCTAGTTTCTTTCCCTCCATTTGCCCGTGTCCGACACCTATTTTAGCATCCGGTAATAAACGTTGAAGCATGCCTGCTACTTCTTTAATGTTGTCTACACGGTTGTGTATAAAAAATACTTGCCCTCCTCGAGATATTTCATAGCCTATGGCTTCACGAATGGTTTCTTCATTGAATCGAACCACATTGGTGTCTATTGGATGACGGTTTGGAGGTGGGGTCGTTATCACGGATAAATCTCGAGCAGCCATCAAAGAAAATTGAAGCGTTCTCGGAATTGGAGTTGCCGTTAATGTAAGTGTATCTACATTTTCTTTGATTGTTTTTAGCTTGTCTTTTACCCCTACCCCAAATTTTTGTTCTTCGTCTATGATCAAGAGCCCGAGGTCTTTGAAAACTACCTTTTTGTTGACCAATTGGTGGGTACCAATCACAATATCAATTTTTCCTTCTTTGACTTCTTCAATTACTTGGTTGCGTTGTTTTGTAGTACGAAAGCGGTTCAAGTAATCTACCGTTATGGGAAAGTCTTTAAGGCGTTCGCTAAAGGTTTTAAAATGCTGAAATGCCAAAATAGTTGTGGGTACCAAAATAGCAACTTGTTTTCCGTTATCAGCAGCTTTGAATGCTGCTCTTATAGCGACTTCTGTTTTTCCAAATCCTACATCACCACATACTAAACGGTCCATAGGTTGCTCTCCCTCCATGTCCTTTTTGACATCTTGAGTTGCTGTAAATTGGTCTGGAGTATCTTCGTACATAAAGCTTGCTTCCAATTCGTGTTGCAAATAACTATCAGGGCTGTATTGAAAGCCTTTTTCTAGTTTTCTCTTTGCGTACAGGTTGATGAGGTTAAAGGCAATTTCTTTGACCTTTGTCTTGGTTTTTTGTTTGAGCTTTTTCCAAGTTGCCGACCCTAGTTTGTATACTTTAGGCGGTTTCCCATCTTTTCCGTTGAATTTAGATATTTTGTGTAGGGAGTGTATACTGATATATAAAATATCGCGATCTCCGTAAATAAGCTTTATGGCTTCTTGTTTGTTACCCTCTACATCTATTTTCTGCAAGCCCCCGAATTTTCCAACACCGTGGTCCATGTGCGTTACAAAATCACCTATTTCAAGACTCGTAAGTTCTTTTAAACTGATGTTTTGTTTTTTAGAACGGTTGTTTTTAAGATTGAATTTGTGATAGCGTTCAAATATTTGATGGTCACTATAGCAGGCTATTTTGGCGTCATTATCAATAAAACCCTCATAAATAGGGAAAACGACTGTTTGAAATTCAATGGTCGCACCTTTTAAATCGCCCTCAAAATTAGAGAGAATGTCTTGAAAGCGTTGGGTTTGTTTTTCATTGGTACAGCACAAGTAATTGGTGATGCCCTTTTCAGTGTTTTCCAATAAATTTGCGACCAACAAATCGAACTGTTTGTTGAAAACTGGTTGAGGTTTGGTATCAAACTCAAAAGAAAGATCAGATGCAATCAACTTGTTGCTATTGACTACAGAAACTCTTGAAAATAGGTTCAGTTCCTTTTTTAGGTTGTCACCGTTACTAAACAATTCTTCAGGGCTTGCTTGTTTGATAGTATTCGAAAGCTCCGAAAAAGCAGTTTTTGATTTTTCAAATAACTGATCAAGTTTGCCGAAAGCTAGCTCGGTGTTTTTTGTAAAAACGATAGTTTTTGAAGAGATGTATTCCAAGAAGCTCTCTCGGTTTTCTTGCAATAATTTATTTTCAACATTGGGCATGATGTTGATTTTTTGCAAGTTTTTCGTCGAGAGTTGGCTCTCAATGTCAAAGGTCCTGATGCTGTCGACTTCATCCCCAAAAAACTCAATACGATAGGGTTCGTCGTTGGAATACGAGTAGACGTCTATGATACCACCACGCACAGCAAACTCACCAGGTTCAGACACAAAGTCTACTCTATTAAAGGCATATTCAAACAATACTTCGTTGACAAACTCAAGGGAGATGCTGTCATTGTTAACGATTTTAAGCGTGTTTTTTTCTAATTCTTTTTTAGTTACTACTTTTTCAAATAGTGCAGCAGGGTAGGTCACTATGATTGCCGGCTTTTTCTGAGAATTGATCCTGTTTAAAACTTCTGCTCGAAGCAATACATTCGCATTGTCAGTTTCTTCAATTTGATAGGGTCTTCTGTAAGAACCAGGATAAAACAACACTTGTTTTTTTCCAAGTATCTCTTCAAGGTCATTCAAGGTATAGGCAGCTTCTTCTTTATCATTTAATATGAGTAAGAAGGGCTTGTTAACGCTCTGAAATAAAGAGGCAACATGAAAGGTGAAAGAAGAGCCGTTGAGGTTGGCTATTTGCAGGTGTGTTTTTTCCTTGCTAAGCTGTTCACTAATATTGTTTATTTGTGAATTGGCAGCTAATGTTTCGACAATTGTTTGCTTCGTCAATGGGAGAAATTTATTTTTTACAAATATAATTCTTTAGAAGTACATTTTCTAGCAACTGTTTTAACTTTTGAGGTTATCTATTTTAGAAGCGAACAAGATCAAAAACAAACTTTTCTCAAGTGTCGTTTAAAAAGATTAGTTTTGCATAACTAATTTGAGTTTAATTATGAGGTTGAAGTTTTTTTTATTGTTCTCTTTTTTAATGTTAGCAATTCCCAATATGGTTGGGCAAGAGGAAAACATGAAATGGACTGTTGGTGTAGGTGGAAGTTTTATTGATTTCAATCAAACCGAACCTTTTGAAAATGAATCTATTAATATACAGGTGCCCAATCTATCTGTTACTCGATACCTGAGCAATGGTTTTTTGTTTGGCGTACATCTCACAAATACAGGAGTTAGTCACGAATCTTTTAGCAATGAATACGATTTGTTAACTGTAGATCTCAACCTTCGTTATGATTTTAATACTTCGGAGAACATTATAGTTCCATATATAACTGCAGGTTTGGGTTCTTTTGTAAAAAATAATTTAGAAAAAACAAACAAGGAATCAACGACTTCCATGAACCTTGGTGCTGGGTGTACATTTTGGGTTTTTCCAAAGTTAGGGTTGCACTTATTAGGAATCTACCGTTTGGGAACAGATGAAACCATTATCACTGAACATACACAGTTTTCTGTAGGATTAGTGTTTGGTTTTGGTGCTAGTTCTGCTAAGGTGAAGCGATCTCCATTAACAGAAAACAGTAGTTTTTGCTTTTAAAGAAAAAGTTTAGCTTTTCTACGAGTATTTTCTTCTTCCTTTTTTTAATTCTTTTTTAGACAAACCCTTCTTATTTGTTTTTTTTGCTATTTCAGTGAGGGTGACTAAAAATCTTTTTAGAGGAATATATCCTTGTAATTGAAATATGATACCGAGTTCTTTGTCTATAAAAGCGGTTGTAGGGTAACTTATGCTGCCTTCTACAGTAGCGAGTTCTTTTACTATCTGGTGTGTTCCTGAACTACCATAGGGTTTGTAGGTGAATTTAGTGCCCATAAACGAAATAGATTCTTTGGTTTCTCCATCAAGTGAAATAAAATAAAATTCTTCGTTCAATAGTGCAATCACTTCAGGGTTGGAAAAAGTGTTTTTTTGCATGGCATGACAAAATTTACACCAGTCTGTGTGTATAAAAACCACAATAGGTTTGGGTTTTTTTAAAAACAGTCCTTCTACTTCTTCAAAAGTATACATATGTAACGAAGTTTTTTCTTGAGCCTTTGTCAGTTGTGTACTAAATAGCAAAAGGAGAAGGACTATTTTTTTCATAACTGTTTAAAATACAGTATATCTAAAACCTGCGAACGCACGGATTCCTTGGTTGGAAGCATACACGTAACCTGGGTCAAATGTGAGTTCAGGTTTTGCAGGATCTAAGTTTGTATCAAAGGGGTCAAATGAGCGAAGAATACTATTGGCTGCAGGTGTAAAGTTGAGCAGGTTTTTTACCCCACCATAGACTTCCCATTTTGACCCAAACCGTTTGCTGAGTTGAATGTTTTGTACACTAAACCATGGAGATTCTTCTGCGCGTGGATCATTTTCTCCAAGAGTTGGAAGCTCCATAGGGCTGTACATATTACCAGTATAGTCTAGTTTGATACCACTCCCTTTGAATTGGTAGGAGATACTCCAGACACCGCTAAAGTTTTCAGTCAATAGTTGTTTTGATTTTATTCCGTTTTCAGTAATCGAAACATCCATAAGTGTAGCTCCAAAATTGATAGTCAAACCATTTTGAAAAGAGATATCACTGTTCAAAGATACTCCTTGAGATACTGAATGCCCCTCTAAGTTAGCATATATAATTTTGTTCGTATCAGTTTCGTAATCAGGAAGAATCCTGTTGTCAAAATAGGTGTAAAATGCACTGGCGTCTAGGGTGATAAATGTCCTGTCAGTAGTGATTTTTTTCACATAATTTAAGTTGGTATTCCAAGAAGTTTCAGGTTTTAAGTCCCCTACAAATTCTACGTCTCGACCGCCTGTCAAAGCCGCGTGGTCTTCAGTAAATACATTGGCTACTCGGAATCCGTTTCCAACACTCAGTCTTATAATATCTGAATTGTCATTAGAATTCCACTTGTAATTGATTCTTGGAGAAAAAATATTTCCGTGATTGTTGTTGTAATCGTAGCGCATCCCAACTAACAACTTGTTGTTTTGATTCAGACTGATTTCGTCTTGCGCAAAAATTCCAGGTAGGTGCGTTATAGATGGTTTGTTTGTAATTTCGTCGATCTCTAAAGTTGCAAATGTATTGTCGTCATAAGCGGTATATCTATACGCTACACCCAATAATACATCGTGACTGTTTTTGATTTTTTTGTGCCATGTAAATTGTCCAAAAGCAATCAACTGGTCTGCATCGTAAGAAGTATCTCCATAATATGAATCTTGTTGGTGTCCGTTGGCACTGAATTGTAAATTGATGTCTTCTGTAGTCGGTAATTGGTAGGTTCCAAAAGTTTCCCATCGGCTCGTATAGATGCTTTCGCCATATTTATCTGTCGTACCTCTTTGTGTTTTATTCCAGTCCATTTCTCCTCCCCAACGATCTTCATAAACATAACGAAATCCTACAGAGAATAGTTTGTTGTCTTTGCGGTCAAAATTCAATTTGTTAAAAAGAGAGATTCTATTTTGTTGGGTTAGATCAGTAAAACCATCGTTGTTATTGTCAATAGGGTTTTGGTAATTGAAATAGTTTACTCCAAGCAAACCCTGTGTTTTTTCAGCTATTTTATAACGCAATCCAAGATCCGTATTAATTTCTCCCCAAGAAGTTCCGAAACTGTCAACCGTCAAGGCTGGAGCACTGTCAGGTGTTTTGGTGATCAGGTTGATGATTCCTCCAACGGCTTCAGAGCCATACAGTGTTGAGGCTGGTCCCTTGACAATCTCTATCCTATCAATCAATGCTTGTGGGATTCCTGTCAGTCCGTATACTGTAGATAGCCCACTTACGATAGGCATTCCGTCGATCAATACAAAAGTATAGGGTCCTTCCAATCCGTTGATGTGTATGTCACCTGTGTTGCATACACTACAGTTCAATTGAGGGCGCACCCCGTTTACATTTTGTAAGGATTCAAATATAGAAGGAGTTGGGTTTTTCTTAAAGAAAGCTTTGCTATATACTTCAACAGGAACTGGGCTGGCAGATTTTGAAACAGGTTTTAAGGTACCCGAAATCACAATTTCATCCAAGGTGTTGTCAGGAAATAATGTGATGTCGAGTTTTGTGTCCTTTCCTTTTGTTATAGTTGTTTCTTTTGAACTGCTTGAATAACCTACACTGCTTATGACCAAAGTTTGCGTACCTGTAGGGGTGTTTTTAATTGTGTAAAAACCCTGTGCATCAGAGGCTGTTCCTATCCGTGTGTTTTTGATGTAAATACTTGCATAAGGTACCGCTTCGCCATTACTCGTAACTCTACCTGATAGTATTTGTTGCGCTTGCCCTATAAATGAAAGGCCAATAAAAAGAATTAAGGCTATTTTAATATGTAATTTCATGTATAATCAATCTAAATGATTTTTTTTGCAAATATACTATTTATTTTTAGACTCATCTAAAAATATTTTTTTATTGTTATTGATAATATATTTATATTTGCCATATTATGATTTTAGATTTAACCCAAACAGAAGAGAATTATCTCAAAGCAATTTTTAGCTTGTCACTTGAAGCTTCCAAAGCAGTCAGTACAAACGCTATTGCAGAAAAATTGGCTACAAAAGCTTCCTCTGTGACTGACATGGTCAAAAAGTTGTCGGAAAAGAAACTGGTCAACTACAAAAAATACCAAGGGGTTGCTTTGACGGTATTGGGAAGAGAG
>Ga0233426_10002413_pt1 | contig 15690 bp, 15 predicted proteins | sample SI_118_April2016_6_FD_179875 | JGI IMG/M metagenome (GOLD analysis project Ga0233426, IMG submission 179875) | Seawater microbial communities from Saanich Inlet, British Columbia, Canada - SI_118_April2016_10_MG | ecosystem: Environmental > Aquatic > Marine > Inlet | place: Canada: British...
AGTTCTGTAATTGTTAATCCTGAAGATAAATCAGCATTATTAAATACTACTGAAAAAGTATCATTTACCATTACATTAGTAGCTACATCAGCTATACCTGAGATATAGACATCAGTATACTGACCTATAACTAAAGGTGTAGATAAACTTAATGTAATTGTATCTCCATTAGCATTTACACTAGCAGAAGAGACTGCAACACCTGAATAATTTGAAACGTCTGATCCATTAGTAATTTCTTCAGAAGTAGTTACTAATAATGTAGAATCATTCACTACATTAACTCCTGTAACTGTTGGCGGTGTTAAATCACCAACATCTAAGAAAACTCTACAATTATCAAAAGCACCATACTCAGTACCTGCATTAAATTTTCCTGCAAGTCTTAATCTTACATAAGTTGCTCCTGCAGGAGCCGTAAACTCCTTAGTGACCCAACCATTAGTTATTACATCAGTGGTTGTTAAACTACCCCAAGTAGTATCATTATCCCAAATAACTTCCCATCCAATATAAGCAGCATACCAATTTCCAGCAGCATTATAATCAAAAGCAACTTTTATAGGAAAAGTACCTACACCAGGTAATGCTACAGGATCAAATGTTAAAGTATGCCAAAGATTACCAGGATTAGCTGGCCACGTGCCAGACAATGTAGAAGTATAAGGATTGTCTATATCTTGCATTCCATAGTAATGATTTCCTTCTGGAGCTGAATTAATGCTACTAATAAAAGGAGCAACTACATCTCCATGATTATATACATATGGAGTACCTGGAGTTGAAGAATAAGTATTTCCACAAATTCCCCAAATATCAGTTGGAGGTGAATAAACTGTGTAAGGATTTGGAAACTCGGAATAGTTCCATGTTCCAGTGCCTTCAAAACTTTGAGCAACAATGTTAGTTTGTGAAAAAGCACCTACACTAAAGATTGTAGCCACTAACAAAAGTAAAAGGGATTTGTAAAAATTTTTCATAATAAAAATAAAATTGATTAATAAGGCCCCAAATATATGACTCAACTCTAAATTTAAATAAAAATTGATGTTAAGGTTATGAAAACATTATTAAGAAATAATTAACAAAAGTTTAAGAATGAAAGATTGAGTTTTTAACAAAAATATAACTGATGAGAATTAACACTTTGAAATAAAATAAAAACTATTAAGTTTGTAGTTAATAAAAAATTAAAAAAACAAAAAGATGGCAGTAGAATTTACAGATGCAAATTTTAAAGAATTAGTTTTAGAATCAGATAAGCCAGTACTAGTTGACTTTTGGGCAACTTGGTGCGGACCATGTAGAGCAATCGCTCCAGTGATAGAAGAATTACATACAGAACTTGATGGAAAAGCAGTAATTGGAAAAGTAAATGTTGATGACAATTCAGATACTCCAGTTACTTACGGAGTAAGAAACATTCCTACTTTATTAGTATTTAAAAATGGAGAGGTAGTTGATAAAGTTGTTGGCAATCAACCTAAAGCAAAATTACTTGAAATTCTTGAATCTCATATGTAAGATTAAAGCAAACTTAATAAAAGGGCTTTAAAGCCCTTTTTTTATTTATGAAAAACCTAGAACACATAAATCCTCCATTTAATATTGAACTATTTGCAAAGCAAGTAGTTGAGGGATTTATTACTGGGAAACATCAAAGTCCTTATCACGGTTTCTCAGTAGAATTTGCTGAGCATAGATTGTATAATACAGGAGAAAGCACCAAACATATTGATTGGAAACTATATGGAAGAACTGATAAGTTATTCAATAAAAGATACCAAGAAGAAACGAACTTAAGGTGCCAATTAGTTATTGATGCATCATCATCAATGTATTACCCTAATTTTGAAAAACCTACCTTAGAAAAACCTAATAAATTACTATTTTCAGTGTATGCTTCTGCAGTAATGATGAATCTTTTAAAAAAACAAAGAGATGCAGTTGGGCTTAGTGTTTTTACTGATAAATTAGACGTGCATACTCCAAACAAAACAACCCAAAGGCATCATAGGGTAATATATCATGAGTTAGAAAATTTATTAAAAGTAGATGCTAAAGCAAGCATTAAAAAAACAGCTTCTATTGATGCTTTGCATCAAATATCTGAAATGGTTCATAAACGATCATTAGTTATGATTTTTACTGACTTTATTTCTAACGATAAGACTTTAGACGAACAGTTTGAAGCATATAAACACTTAAAACACAATAAACATGAGGTTATTTTATTTTATTTAAGTGAACCTACCACTGAAATTAACTTAGAATTTGACAATAAACCTTATAAGTTTATAGATATTGAGAGTGGTGAGGAAATGAAATTAAGTCCTCATTTATATGCGGAAAGCTTTAAAAAACAGTGTCAAAATCACCTTAAAGAATTGAAATTAAAATGCTTGCAATACAAAATTGACTTAGTTGAAGTTGATATAAATAAAGGGTTTGATACTATCTTAAATTCTTATTTACTTAAAAGACAAAAAATGTTTTGAGGTTTGTAAAAACAATTTATATTTGCAGCACTTTTTAAAAGTACGGTCTGGTAGTTCAGCTGGTTAGAATACATGCCTGTCACGCATGGGGTCGCGGGTTCGAGTCCCGTCCAGACCGCAACTATAAAACACAAGCCCTTGTAATTCAATAGATTACAGGGGTTTTTTTATTTCAAGGGGACGGATAAGGGGACGGATTTATGATGTAGGATTTTTTCTTTGTTAAATTCTAAGTTATTTAACTGACAATATTAAAAAGCCATATTAAGCTGTTGATAAGTTCTTTATTAACTAATTGTTAGAAAAGATGTTGAGAACTGAAGTTACATTTAACTTGGGATATTAGATCATCCTTATATTTGTAGTAGATTAACAAAAAACAAGAATATGGATCAATTTAATACTAACTATTTAACAGAACAACAGGTCGCTGAGAAATATCAAATTTCAACAAGAACATTACATAACTTAAGAAAGGCTGGAAAATTAGCAGTAGGCGTGCAGTATTTCTATTTAGGTAAACAGATTAGATATAAATCTATTGAATTGCAAGAGTATTTTGAAACCTCAACACTAAGTTAATCTATGCTATACATTAAGTAAATGATAGTTTATCTTATCTCCATCAATTGCTTGGCTTATATGCTCTCTTATGAGCTTAGAAGTTGTACTTAGAGAACCTTTAGGTCTACCTATAGGGTTTCCGCTTGTTCCTTTCTTAAATGGCATAGTCTTTTACTATAGATATAGAGAAAAGGCTAATAAATTTTAAATGGATAAATTGTTAAATAGTTAAAAAGCCCTAATAGCTCTAACATAATTATTGTTCACTTTTGGGTCTTCTTGCTGAGTACCATAAAGAAAATCCTGTTCCCAAGCATTGTAAGTACCATCATCAGTAGATGACCAATAAAATTCATTAGCAAATGGAGAGCCGCTATTTAATAAAAATGCATACTCAATAATGGCTTTATTTATAAAAATTTGATTTAACTCATCTTTACTTGGCAAAAACCAATCAGTGAATGCCTGAGCAGTACTATTAGCACATAAATCTGCAGCTATTCCATTCCAATTACAACCAGTAATTATATCAATAGTATTTTGTTGACCTGTTCCAATAACTATTCCATCTGCTCCGATAATATTTGAGCCATAACAACCATATACTGTTTGTCCAAGGTCGTTGACATCACATATTAAACCGTGTTGCCCTGTAGAATCAATCCAAAATATTATTCCCCCTTGATAATAAGCTCCTATTACCATTCCTAAACAACTTCCATTATCAGTATTAGCTAATAGATTGTAGTTAGTTGCTGTAGAGTCTGTACAACCCAGAACTGGAATTGACCAAGTAGGAACTCCATTTACAAACATTAAAGAAGGTGGGTCTGTATTAGTTACAGAAGGTAGGGCAACTACTACCCAGTTAGCACCATCCCAAAACATCATTTCTCCAACATTTGTGCCATTTATAAAGCCTGTTCCATCAACACCATCAGCACCTGGTAAACCATTAGTTCCATCAACTCCATTAGTACCGTTTAATCCATCAATACCATTTGTTCCATCAGCACCATCATTACCCGCAACTCCCTGTATTCCTTGAGGACCTGCAACTCCTGTATCTCCAGGTAAACCTTGTATTCCTTGAACACCATCAACTCCGTCTGTTCCGTCAGTACCATCTTGTCCATCTGCTCCATCATTACCTGCAGGACCTGTTAATCCAATAGGACCCTGAGCACCAATTGCACCATCAACTCCGTCTGTTCCGTCAGTACCATCTTGTCCATCTGCTCCATCATTACCTGCAGGACCTGTTAAACCAATAGGGCCTTGAGGACCCGTAGCTCCTGGAGCACCATCTACTCCATCTGTACCATCTATTCCGTTTGAACCTGCAGGACCTGTTAAACCAATAGGGCCTTGAGGGCCTTGCGGTCCTACAGCACCTGTATCACCTGGTAATCCCTGTATACCCTGAACTCCTTGAGGCCCTGGTGTACTTGAACCTGAAGTCTCTGCATATAAAGCATAAGGAACACTTCTTAGTTGAGTAGTACCCATTACAATATAACTTGTTCCACCACTTACATCAACTGATATTTTCATAAAATAACTATGGTTACCCCAATCGATATTAGAAAAAAGTCCTGTAGCAACAGTCCCTCCTCCAACTGCTAAATTTATAAGTCCAATATCATTTGTTGTTGCTGTATGTTCTTCAGCATAAACTACAGAACCATTAGCTACATCTTCTATTATTGACACCTGAACCCCAATACTTTGATTTTGGATTACTTGCCAGTTATTATCTCTAACTACTGTTTGATAACTAAAGGTCTGTGGTGCTTGAGCTAATAGCATAACTGTTGCTACTAAACTTAAAACTAATGTGCTTAATATCTTTTTCATCTTATTTTGATTTGTTTATTTGATAAACAGATTGATTATCTGCTATATTTATATGTAGTAAGTAATTACCTTGCCTTAAAAAACTAAAGTCTAATTGTTTTTGCTGTTCGTTATTTAATTTATCCTTAATAACTAACTTTCCATTAACATCATAAACCAATAGTTCAGCATTGACATTCTTCTCAAGCTCTATAATTAAAAAGTTGGTAGCTGGATTTGGATAAACCTTTGTCTTAATATCTAAATTAACAACCCCAGAAGTTATCTCTACCAAGCCTTGATGAAAGCCTTGAGTTATAATGGTACTATTGCTAAAAGTCTCAATCATTACTTCACCAACAGTTAAATCAGTAGAAGCAGTAGAATTACTAAATGAAGCTCCTGCACTACCAATAACTGAAGGAGATAGAATCTGACCAAACCCAATCATAGGTAAAGCAATTAATATAAGTAGTAGTTTTTTCATAGTCTGATTTTATATTTCCAAATATACAAGAAATAAATAAAGCATAAAATATTTATATGAATCTTACTTTCTAATTTTCAACAATTTAATGTATGACAACATGACGAAAAAAAAGTTTTGTATTTATATATATATATATTTACTATTCTTCTTTTATATTTTCTTTATAGAATAAATACTTTATTCTTGTCATCTTGTCATAAATAAATATAATATAATAGAAATCAATAAGTTATGAAAAAACAGGTCGTCATAAAGTTGTCATACATATGACGAGCTTTGTCATATAATGATATAAAACTAACTGTTTTAAAATATATTTTCATTTTGAGAAATTTTTATGAATATCAATTTTGAATTTCATTTGGTTTTAGGATGCTAAGAATTTGTTTTCCAACTTTCAATTATTAACAATAAACTGAGGTTTTTGCTAATCTGGTTTGTATGAATTATAGTCTTTCTTAGCTTTTTAGCGCTATAATACTTGGCATTAAAATAGTTGAATAGAGTTGTAATTCTTCTATTTCAAAACTTTGTGACGCTTATTTTGGATACATTTTCTGTATGTTTGCTATATGATTCCTAATAACATAATAAAAGAACATTTGCTTTCTGCTATTAATGAGATAAATAATTATCCTGAAATAAGAACTGGTAGGCAGTCAAGCACGTACGATTTAATTTATAATGACATAGCCTATCCACCTAAGTTAGTTGTCTCTATTGCTAATAAATTTGCTAATGGTGAAGTCTTAGATGCTAAGTCCTTTTCAGGTGGATTAGATACTCCTTGTTTTCAGTTATTTGAAAAGTATGGTTTCAATATTCAATTAAAGAAAGAAAACATCAGTCCAACTTACTGGTTATTTGCACCTGGTCCCAATGCGGATAAATGGTTAGAATTTCAGCAGAAGGGGATAATGGCATTAGGCTGGGGTGTAGGTGATTTATCTAATTATTCAACAAAAAAGGATCTGTTAAATGCATTAAAAACTAAACAAGATAATGATTCTAATCCTACTAACGACGCTAAAGCTAACTGGGACTTTGTAAGTGAGGTTAAAAAAGGAGACATAATAATAGCTAAAAAGGGTACTAAGGAATATTTAGGGTATGGAGAAGTAACTTCTGATTTCTATTATGATAAGGAGCAGGAGGAATATGGTTATGAGTCTGTTAGGAATGTTAATTGGATTAAAATTGGATCGTGGGAAGAAACTGAACATAAATTAGTTTTGAAGACTTTAACTAATATAAGTCAGTATCCTGACTATGTAGAACGATTAACTCAGTTAATTGGAATAGAGTCATTCAACTATTGGGTTTTTCAGGGTAATCCTAAAGTTTTTGATGTGGTAAGATATATCAATGAGTACTCCTCACATAACTGGACTGTTGGTAGTCATAAAGATAAAATTAAAATTGGTGATAAGGTTATATTATGGGTAACTGGGAAAAATGCAGGGTGTTATGCATTAGCTGAAATAACTTCAGAATTATACCAGGGAACTGATCTTCCAGAAGAAGTTAGTTATTATACGGAATTTGCAAAAGATAAATATGATTTTGATAATACTTTTGGTAAAACGAAAGGGGATAAGATCAATATTAGAATTACCCATAATATCTCTGAAAATCCAGTTACTAAAGACATGATTGCTAATAATGTTGATTTAGCTAAATTGAAAGTAGGCCATCAAGGAACTAACTTTTCATCTAATGAATCAGAATATAGTGCAATATTAAATATGATAGAGGGTAAAGGTTCTAAAAGAAAATTGAATTATAAAATTTGGTTTGTTTGTCAAGGGGCCTCATTCAATAATGATCAAGGTAAAAAATATTTATTTGCTCCAAAAAAGGATAAGAAAGGTAATCCAAAATATTATTGGTCAAATGTATCTAAGATTAAAAAAGGGGATGTAATAGTTAATTATTCACATGGTATTCAGGGGATTTCAATTGCAGAAAAAGATGCCTATTCTGGCAAGAACCCACACCCACAGGAGCTTTGGCAAAATGATGGCTGGAAGGTTGATTTAGATTTTCATTCTCTTGAGCCTAATATTCAGTACAAAGAGTTTAATAATTACTCTAAACAATTAATTAAGAATTTGGCCAACATTAAAGGGCCAATACAAACGAATGGTGGAGTAAAGCAAGGCTATTTATTTGAGTTTAATTTTGAGTCTATAAGAATTATTAGGGAGAAATACGGTAAACCTTTCCCATCTAAAATAGAAGAATTATTGTTTAGTAACAATGCAGAGATAACAGAATTTAATGAACAGAGAATTATGAAGAATCCTAAAAATCAGATTTTATTTGGACCTCCTGGTACAGGAAAAACCTATAGATTATCTCATGAATATTTTGATGATTACACAGATAATGAAAGTAAAAGAAGTAGGGAGGAATTATTGGACGAGCTTTTATTAGAAAATAGATACACATGGTTTGATATTATTGCAGCAATAATTAAGGATAAAGGTAAGGTGTCTGTTAATGATATATTAAATCACGAGTTAATTAAATCAAAAACAAGAGTTCAAAATGGAAAAACTCCAAGGCAAACGGTTTGGGCAGAAATGCTTGAGCATGGACAGTTGGGTTGTGAAAATATAAAAAGGGACCCTGAAGGAAGGAGAGAGCCAATGATAATCTGGAAAGACGATGATTCGAAGTTTGATTTTAATAATATGGATGTTGATGAGTTAATTGTTGAAAGTGTTGAGTTATTAGATAAATCTCAAAATTTATTAGAAAATAATACAACTCCAATTAAAAGATATGAGTTCGTTACCTTTCATCAAGCTTTCTCATATGAGGATTTTATTGAAGGAATTAAGCCAGTAATGGATGATGAGACTGATGATATTAAATATGAAATTAAATCTGGTGTATTTAAACAAATATGTAAAAAAGCAGAAAATGATCCAGAAAATAGATATGCATTGTTTATTGATGAAATAAATAGGGGTAATGTAGCTAATATATTTGGAGAATTAATTACACTAATTGAGCCTGATAAAAGAAAGGGTATGGACAATGCTCTGTCTGTTAAACTTCCTTATTCAAAATCAATTTTCTCTGTACCAAATAACCTTGATATTATTGGTACAATGAATACTGCTGATAGGAGTGTTGAGGCATTAGATACTGCACTTAGAAGAAGATTTGAATTTGTAGAAATGTTGCCAAATTCATCATTATTATCAGATATTTCGTGTGAAGGTATCAATTTAGAGAGTCTACTAAATGCCATAAATGATAGGATAGAAAAATTATTAGACAAGGATCATCAAATAGGACATTCTTATTTTATGAGTAAGAGTAACAGGCTATCTATTTCTGAATTAAGAGATGTATTTAAGAATAAGATTATGCCTTTGCTTCAAGAATATTTTTACGGTGATTTTGGCAAAATTGGACTTGTTTTAGGAGAAGGGTTTATTGAAGAAAATAAAGACAATACTATTTTTGCAAAATTCAAATATGAAGATCGTGATCTTATAGATGAAAGAAAAGTATACCAAATCTCTGACCTTACTAAGTTAAGTGTTTCAAATTTTAAATCTATCTACGAAAAAAGTGAGTAAGAAGAAAGTTATAAGAGTTTTTGAATTTGACGAGATTAAGCAGGATCAGATATATGATGGCTTTAAGTTTGAGGAAAAGGAATTAATAGCAATACAGAAATATAATAGTGCCAATAAGAATAAGTACTTTACTTTAACCCATAAGGGAGTTAAATTCAAAAATTATGTTGGTGTCTTACAAATAGGAAAACTAACAATAGAAATACTCCCGAAAGCAGATAAAGGCTTAACAAAGGATTCTAATTTTGAAACAAAACAAGAATGGAGAAATTTCATGCTCCAGATGCTCAAAAAGTGTGGTTTTATTAATGTTACTTCACTAACTCATGCTGATCTGAAATTAAGAAACACCTCGCTATTAGATATATATATTCATGAGTACTTAAAGGAATCTAATTTAATATTAAAGAGAGGTTTAAGAAAGAAATATAGATTTATTGAAAATAATACTGGAACATTAAAAGGGAGGTTATTATTTAAACAGCAAATCACACATAACCTGATTCATAAAGAGAAATTTTACACTTCACATCAAACATACGATAGAGATAATCTGTTTAATCAAATTATTTACAAAGCTCTTTCAGTACTTTCAGTTATCTCAAAACCATCTTTCAAAGATCAAATTAATCGATTAATGATTGACTTTCCTGAATTAAGTAATATTAGGGTAAGCGAAACTCTATTTTCAAATCTAAAGTATGATAGAAATACACAGCATTACAAAAGAGGAGTTGAGTTGGCTAAATTGATACTTCTCAATTTTAGTCCAGACATTCAAACTGGTTCAAATAATGTCATTGCGATCTTATTTGATATGAATGAACTATGGGAAAGATACATCTATCGTTTATTAAGTAAAGATCAAGATAAAGGTAATTATACCGTTTCTGCTCAGCAATCTATGAGTTTTTGGGAAAATAAAAAGATAAGACCAGACATAGTATATCAAAAAGAGATTAATGGTGAAAATCAAACATTTGTGATAGACACTAAATGGAAGTTAATTGATTCAAATAAACCAGGAGATAATGATCTTAAACAGATGTATGCATATAATATGTATTGGGATTCTGTTAAAAGTATTTTATTGTATCCTAAATCAGATCAAGAAGAAACATCATTTGGTAAATTCCATAAAGGAAGAGGAGATGATGAAAATCAGTGTAAATTAGGCTTTATTAAAGTTTGGGATTCAAATAAAGAAGGCATTGTCCTAAGAGATAGTATATATTCGAAAATTGAAGAGATGTTAGAGATATAATCTTAATAACATCTATATCTATTTAGGCAATAGCATTCAAATATCCAACAGTTACTACATTAGAAAAAAAGCCAAAAAAATTGGAGAAAAAAAGCCAAAAAAGATACCCCTACCTTTAAATAATATTTGTTTTCTATATAGATATTCTAATCATATATTGGGGTATAGCCCATAACCTCCAAGGGTCTTATTGCCAAAAAAATTTTATAATAGAAAAATTAGCTTACACCCATCTTATAATACGCCTATAGTGTTGTTTTGTAATGGCTTATGTAATGTGTGATTTGGTGTTTTGTTTAGGATTGTGAGTATTTGTAGGGTTTCTAAGAGGCTTCTCCGTGTATATTTATAAATTTGCCTTATGGCAAGAAAACCACCAAAAGGTAAATCATTAGCTGATGTTAACCCTCAACTTGCAGAAAAATGGCATCCACAAAAGAATGGATTATGATGAAGATGACTTTATATTTGAAAAAGGGTATATTTATGAGATTAAAGTTACTATTGATGATAAAATAATTAAATTAGTTAAATGATACACAAAGTCAATACAATGATTAGTAGATAATAAATAGAAAATGAAATTATTAAAGGTGGGAAAATTTAAAGGAAGTGCAAAGGAGTATAGAAATAAACGTATTATATTATGAAAAAAGCAATTGAAAAATTTATTTTTTATTTTAGCATAGCTTGGTTTTTCTATAGTGTAATTATTCTTTCTATAGGCTCTTGTGGTTTATTTATGGAAGAGAATAATGAAGGCGAATGGACAATATCCTATACCTTACAGGATGCTGAAACAGGTGTAGAGTATGATAATTATTATGACGGGCCAATGAGTAAAGATGAGGCTAACATTATAATTAATAACTGTATTTCTGAATCAAATACAAAACGAAAGAAATACGGGACAGTTTACAATCTAAGAACTGAGAATAGCTCGCTTAATTCTTTAATCATACTTATTATTTTTATATTACCATATTTATTCTTTTATCTATTTTATAAAATAAGAAACCAATCAGATAATTAAAAACAATGAAATTCAATAACGAAACAATAAGAACTGCAGTAAAAGAGTGGTTAGATGACTCTAAAAAAGCAGAAAAAAATTACGGACATATTTCTAAATGGGATTTGAGTAAAGTTGAGAATATGCAAGGTCTGTTTTTGGGCGCTAAATCATTTAATCAAGATATAAGTTCTTGGGATGTTAGTAATGTTACCAATATGAAGAGTATGTTTAGCAGTGCCCGTTCTTTTAATCAATATATAGGTGATTGGGATGTTAGCAAAGTAACTGACATGTGTTTTATGTTTATGAATGCAACTTCTTTTAATCAAGATATTTCTAAATGGGATTTGAGTAAAGTTGACAGTATAGATGGGATTTTTTTGGGCGCTAAATCATTTAATCAAGATATTTCTAAATGGGATTTGAGTAAAGTTGAGAATATGCAAGGTCTGTTTTTGGGCGCTGAATCATTTAATCAAGATATAGGAGATTGGGATGTAAGTAACGTTACAGATATGTCAAACATGTTTTCTTCGGCAAAATCCTTTAATCATGACATAGGTAGATGGGATGTAAGTAACGTTACAGATATGTCAAACATGTTTTCTTCTGCAAAATCTTTTAATCATGACATAGGTAGATGGGATGTGAGTAACGTCACTGATATGAGTTTTATGTTTAATAGTGTAAAATCCTTTAATCAAAATATTGGTAATTGGGATGTAAGTAGTGTTACTGATATGAGTGAGATGTTTAAGGAAGCAGACTCATTTAATCAAGATATAGGAGATTGGGATGTGAGTAAAGTTGAGAGTATGCATGGAATGTTTCTACTTTCAAAGCATTTTAATCAAAATATTGGTAATTGGGATGTGAGTAATGTTACTTATATGTTCAACATGTTTAATGGATCGGAATCCTTTAATCAAGATATTAGTAAGTGGAATGTAAGTAATGTTTCGAGAATGAAAGATATATTTAAAGAAGCTCAATTATTTACTCATGATATTAGTAATTGGGATGTTAGTAATGTTATTGATATGAGTGATAAGCAAGCGGACTCATTTAATCAACCTTTTAGAGGTTTATCAAAGGTACAACAACTTTATGTATTAGCTAAACATTTATTTGGTGTACTAAATAGAAAATAATGAAATTTAATAACGAAACAATAATAACTGCAGTAGAAGAGTATTTAGAAGATTCTAAAGAAGCAGAAAAAAAATATGGACATATTTCAGAATGGGATGTGAGTAATGTAGGTGATATGTGGCGCATAGGGGTGAAAATCTTAATTGAAGAAAAATTAAATCCAAAAATATCTAACAATGATGCTTTCAAAAATACTATTGAATTCACTAATGAATTAAAGAAATATATTGATTCTCATAATGATACCGCTGTAATAGAAGTGTTTCCATCAAAATATGGTGTGTGGGAAGAATTTATTCATAGAGGCCAATGGAGAAATAAGAATTTTACAATGAAGGTTATTATTCCATTAAAGAATGCTGAATATCAATATGATGGTAACCTATCAGGCTTTATTGAGCAAATTGGAACTAAAAAAATAACCGAACTTGATGATTCAAATCTTGATTTAGATTTTTTAGGTGATAGTGGAGGGAGTTATGAAGTTGATGAGATAACTTGGGACCCTGCATTAACTGTTGAAGAAGAAAATGAAGTAGATGAATATAATCTTGTAGATTTTGGAATGGATTATGATGAAGATGACTGTATATTTGAAAAAGGATGTATTTATAAGATTGAAGTTACTCTTGGAGATCAAACATTTACATTAGTTAAATAGCCTTTTTTCAGTTTAGTTGGATAAATTTCAAGTATTCTACTTAGCTTAACATCTCTTTTAACTTGAACATAATTTAAGAACGTGGTTTCTTTCTTATGTCCTGTTATTCGCATTAAATCTCTTATTGGAACATCACTAAGGTATCCGTTAGTTGCAAAGGATCTTCTGGCTGTATGGCATGTCACAAGCTCATATCTACTACAAGTCTTATCTCCATCTATTACTAATTCATCTATCTCAGCGTATCTACATACAACCTTAATCTGTTTGTTTAGTTTAACATTGGATAATTGAGGAAGTTGATATTCCCATTTTTTAATAATCTCTAAGGCATTTGGATGTATTGGAATAGATACTTGTTCATTTGTTTTTTGCATAGTGATGTCAAGATAATTATCTGAAATATTATTTTTATTAATCTTACTGTAATCACTATATCTTATTCCTAAATAACACATCAATATAAATGCATCTCTTGTCTTTTCAAGACTACCAGATAGGTAAAGTTTCTCCAATCTAATAACCTCATCTTTTGTTAGATATATTCTGTTAGTTTTTTTGGATAATACTTTAAAGGATTTTTTCTGATATTCAAGATTTTTATTGACTCCTATCTCTGTAGCATAGTTCATAATACTCTTTATGGTCTTTATTCTCTTACCAAAGGTGTTTAAGGAGTGATTTAAGGTCTTAATCATGTAATTCTGTAATCTACTATAGAAATCAAGATTAATACTCTCAAAACTCACTATATATCCAGTATGCTCCTCAAAATCTCTTAATGTACTGTAAGTTTGCAAGTAATCACGCTTAGTTGTATGTCTTAATTCACTTTTTTGATCAATATACCGCTTCATGTAAGAGAAGAAATCTTCTTTATCTTTTCTATTTAATTTAACATCTAATCTTGACTTAAGAATCTTACTATTTATTAAGCTTTCATTAGCAACTAAGACATGATATATTTCTAAGATAGAATCTTCTATTTTCTGTAGGTGTTTATTTATTTCTAAACTGTGTGAAGCTTGAGCTTTAACTCTGCAATTTTTATTACTCCAATTACTTGGCTTAATAGATGTTTTTGTTGAATATTTAAAACGCCTATTATTATAGTTTAGAGCTAATAAAATTAATGCTTCTTTCTTTGAGTTTTTGTCCTTTAAATGGAACTTTACATTTGCCATAACTTAATATTTTATTAAAAATACTTAAAGCAATTAAAAAGGGGACGGATTAGGGGACGGATTTCTTAACATCAGTTTCAACATAATGTGGATAAATTCAGATGTAGATGCTATTTTATATCCTAAATAAAAGAAATGAAATGAAACCAAATGAAAGTAGCTGTACTCAGGTAAGGTGCCGTCCAGACCGCAACTATAAAACATAAACCCTTGTAATCCAAAAGATTGCAGGGGTTTTTTAATTTCTAGGGAGGAATAGGTGGAGGAAACCTATTTATTTAAAAGTTATCCTAACGCTATATATTTAATAACTAACTAATTAACAGATTTACTCACACTAAATCGTTAGAAACTAGGGTGTTATAATATTGTTGATTGTTGCATAACACTTACCTTTGTTTCCTAATTACACATCTACTTTGATTATGGAAGACAATAAATATTTAACTGAAAAACAAGCATCTCAATATTTCCAAATTAGTGAAAGAACACTTGGCAACTATAGAAGAGAGGGTAGATTTGAAGTTAGCAAAGTATTTATATATGTTGGAAAACAAGTGAGATATAATTTAAAGGAGCTTATTAGCTATTTTGAAAATAGCAGTTCTTTAACAAATTAATCACTATGAAGTACACTATATATATAAACCAAAAAGAATTATGCAAAACAGATTTTGATTTAGTAGATGGAGCAATACTAGATTATCTTTACTTTATATGTAATAGTAATAATGAAAAAATAGAAGAACAGAGGATAAATGGCTACACTTGGGTAGATTACAATAAGATACTTAATGATATTCCAATGATGAGGATTAAATCTAAAGGAGCATTAAGCAGGAGAGTAAAAAAAATGGAAGATACAGGCTTTATCAAATCAATTGAAAGAAGAAAGAATGGTCATAAACTAAAGTATTTTACTTTAACTAAAAAATCTAATAACCTATTCATACAAAGTAACAATCCTATTCACGAGAATGAAAACCCTATTCATTTAAATTCATACCCTATTGACGAGGATGAACCTATAAGTACTATTAAAGACTATACTATTAAAAATAAAACAATTAAAGATGAGAGAACTCTCTCTTTTCTTAAACCAACTTTTGATGATGTTAAATTCTATTGCATAGAAAGGAATAGTATTATTGATGCCGAATTATTTTTTGAGTATTATGAAAGTATAGATTGGATGGTAGGAAGCAATAAGATGAAAAATTGGAAGGCTTGTGTTCGAACTTGGGAAAAACGAGAAGAAGACTTTTTTTAAATTATGTTATCTTTGGACTTTAAAACAATAGATTAACAAACAACTAACTTAAAACATACCATTATGAAAAAACTACTACTAATATTACTTTGCCCTATTTTACTATTAACTTCTTGTAGTAAGTCGGGAGTTACACCGCAATCCCAATCTTTGGAGGATG
>Ga0233426_10002418_pt1 | contig 15646 bp, 12 predicted proteins | sample SI_118_April2016_6_FD_179875 | JGI IMG/M metagenome (GOLD analysis project Ga0233426, IMG submission 179875) | Seawater microbial communities from Saanich Inlet, British Columbia, Canada - SI_118_April2016_10_MG | ecosystem: Environmental > Aquatic > Marine > Inlet | place: Canada: British...
GATTTGGTAAGACACTGGAACACAATTTGGCTTTATCCAGCTCCCTGGATCGCTTTGTGGATACAGGTCAGAGTCTGCTGCTGGGCGTCTCGCGCAAATCTATGATCGGCCAACTAATTAATTCAGCTATAGATAGCAGGCTAGTTGGAAGTGTTACCATGGCGCTTTTAATGGTCCAGTGGGTTGCTCAGAGGCGAGCCCAGACAGGCGCCTCAAATGGCATCATATTACGAGTGCACGATGTGCGCGAGACGGTGCAAGCATTGACTGTCTGGCAGCGAACAATGGATTTTAAGCAAGAGATAAATAACTTATGACAAGAAAGTATTTTGGTACCGATGGAATTCGTGGGCGTGTAGGTGAAGCGCCTATCACAGCAGATTTTTTTCTTAAGCTGGGCTGGGCTGCTGGCACGGTTCTGACGCGTAACGCAGTAGGCAAAAAACGCGTATTGATTGGCAAGGACACCAGAGTTTCAGGCTATATGTTTGAGTCCGCTCTTGAAGCTGGGCTGATCGCCGCAGGTGTCGACGTCGATATGCTCGGCCCTATGCCGACACCTGCAATCGCCTATCTAACCCGGACCTTTCGCGCCGCTGCCGGCATCGTTATCAGCGCATCCCACAATGCAGTAGAAGACAATGGCATTAAATTTTTCGGCGCCGACGGATACAAATTATCAGATGAAATCGAACTTGAAATTGAAGCTTTGCTCGATCAGCCACTGGTTACCAATGGATCTAACTATCTCGGCAAAGCGCGACGCATTACCGATGCCGCCGGTCGCTATGTAGAATTTTGCAAAGGTAGCCTGCCTTCAGGCTTTAACCTTCAGGGAATGAAGGTGGTGCTCGACTGTGCCCATGGCGCAACCTATGACGTGGGGCCAAAAGTGTTTAAAGAATTGGGCGCCACAACTATCACCATGGGAAATCAGCCCAATGGCTTTAATATCAATGATCAGTGTGGATCTACTTACACTGCCGGGCTCTCCGCTGCAGTCTTGGATCATCAGGCTGATCTAGGTATTGCCTTTGATGGCGATGGCGACCGCGTTCTGTTTATTGACGATCGGGGTGATTTAGTTGATGGCGATGAATTGTTATTTATTATCGCTCAGCATCGCCATAAGTTTCAGGGTGGCTGCAATGGTGTTGCCGGTACTCAGATGAGCAATCTGGGCCTCGAGTTGGCCTTGGCAGAGATGAAAATTCCCTTTGTGCGCACCAAAGTGGGTGACCGCTACGTGGTTGAAGCAATGAAAGAACACAGCTGGGTTCTCGGTGGCGAAGGTTCAGGTCATGTCCTTTGCAGTGACCTAAATACAACCGGTGATGGCATCGTGTCGGCGCTTCAGGTCTTGCGAGCAGTCGTGGATAGTGGCAAGTCCCTGCGTGAACTCAAAACTGGTATGAGCAAGTTGCCACAACTAATGATCAATGTCCGTCTGTCGCAAAAAATTGATCTCAGTGACGATGAGGCAATAAATTACGCTGTGGCTGAAGTCGAAGAAAAGCTCGCTGGTCGAGGACGTGTTTTGCTGCGACCCTCGGGAACCGAACCCTTGATTCGGGTGATGGTCGAAGGCGAAGACAGCGCATTGGTAGAGAGTTCAGCCGTGGCTATTGCTGAAATCGTTAAACAGCGGGTAGAGGCACTTAAAAGCTGATTTGCTTATTGTATCTTAGCCTGCAGTCGGGTAGGATTTGCGCCCTTTTGCGGGACTGCACTCAAGGGAGTACTCAGGATGGGTAAACCGCTGATCGCGGGCAACTGGAAAATGCATGGTACAGCTGAATCGGCGCGAAACTTAGCGACTCAGCTAGGTCATCATAGATTCCAAGAAGATGCCGCTGAAATAGTTGTTTTTCCGCCGCTGGTGCACATATCAGTGGTGCGTGATGTTCTTGCTGACAGCAGTGTTAGTATTGGTGCGCAAGATGTTTCTCAGTACCCCAACGGGGCCTACACTGGCGAAGTCTCTGCGGAGATGTTTTTAGATCAAGGTTGTAAGTATGCCTTGGTGGGGCACTCGGAGCGCAGAGCAATATTGGGTGAGAGCGACCAAATAGTTGCCGAAAAATTTAGAGCAGCACAGAATGCGGGACTGATTCCTATTCTCTGTGTTGGAGAAAGTCTGCAGCAGCGTCAGCAAGATGCGACGTTTGACGTGGTAGCAAAGCAGATTAGTGCAGTGATTGACCTTGTAGGCCTAGAGAAGGTCTGCCAGTCGGTGATTGCCTATGAGCCAGTTTGGGCAATAGGAACCGGCGAGACAGCAAGCCCGGAACAGGCGCAGGATGTGCACGCTGTTATCCGCGCTCAGCTTGGCGAAGCGGGACGATCGACTACATTGCTTTATGGTGGCAGCGTCAACAAAAGCAATGCCGCAGAATTATTTAAGCAACCAGACATCAATGGTGGACTGGTTGGTGGGGCCTCGCTTGAGGCAGACGAATTTCTAAAAATTGCACAATTGGTAGAAGCTTAATCATGGAAAATTTTATTCTAATCTTTCACTTTCTTATCGCCGTATTTTTGATCGGACTGATTTTAGTCCAGCAAGGTAAAGGCGCAGAAGCGGGAGCCTCATTTGGCGCCGGCGGATCACAGACAGTATTTGGCAGTGGCGGCAGCTGGAACTTCTTCAGTAGAATGACAGCGATACTGTCGACAATCTTTTTTGTCACCAGCGTAAGTCTTGCGGTTATCGCGAAAAATAAAACAGTGGTAGATGCTGATCTATTGCCAGAAATGGAAGTAATTCCTTTTGATTCGACAATTGATACAGATATACCAGCAGTAGAACGTAAGTCAGAGCAGAGCTCTGAAATCCCTCAGTAAAAAACACTTAAACGGTGCCTGTAATGGCACTGAGTATTAAGTGCAAAGAGTTAAGATGTTATATGCCCAAGTGGTGGAATTGGTAGACACGCTATCTTGAGGGGGTAGTGGCGAAAGCTGTGCCGGTTCGAGTCCGGCCTTGGGCACCATATCAAAGTCCAGCAGTAATTGCTGGCGACCTAATAGCCCCGTATATCGGGGCTTTTTTGTGTCTTATGAAAAGTTACTGTCTATTAATGTCCATTGACATGCGGTATTTGTGGCGGTATTTTTGACGGTATCTTAATTCAATAGCAAGATATGCTGCCGAATATGCCTATTACTGCCATTCAAGTTAAAGAAGCCAAGCCGTCTGATAAGGATTACAAAATATCGGATTCCGATGGCATGTATTTATTGGTCAAAACGAATGGTAGAAAATACTGGCGACTGGATTATCGATTTGCTGGGAAACGTAAAACCTTTGCGATAGGTGTGTTTCCGCTAGTGTCACTCAAATCGGCGAGAGAGAGTCGTCATGAGGCGAAAAAATTGTTGGCCGAAGGTGTCGACCCCAGTCAAGTTAAGAAAGAGCGCAGACGGCAGAGTACCGTGCCGACATTTGAGGAGATTGCCGTTAAGTGGTGGCATCACGAGCGTGATAAGTGGGCGGATAGTCACGCTGACCGAGTAATGAAGCGATTAGCTGATAATAGTTTTAAGGCTCTTGGTAGGTTGCCTGCAGACCAAGTTACTCCCCTACAGGTAATCGATGTTATTAAAAAAATTGAGGCCAGAGACGCGCTTGATGTTGCCAATAGAGTCAAGCAGTGTATCAAAGCGGTTTATCGCTACGCGATTCAGCACGGAATCGTGACAACCAATCCCGCTGGCGACCTCGACGGCATTGTAAAAGCTCGAAAGGTTACCCACCGGCCTTCATTGCCTAAGAAAGAGCTGCCAGAGTTTCTAAATTGTCTGCAGGGCTATTCAAAAAGAGGGCGGATTCTCACGCAGTTGAGTATCGAGCTGTTGGTGCTGACCTTCGTTCGATCAGAAGAGATTCGCGGAGCAAGGTGGGAGGAATTTGATCTTGAAGGTAACCTTTGGCGAATCCCTGCCGAGCGCATGAAAATGAAGGTAGAGCATCTGGTACCTCTGTCGAAGCAGTCCATTGATGTAATTCAGCGGATTAGAGTTATCACGGGGCGCTATGAGCTAGTATTTCCCTCAGAGGTTAACCGAACCAAAACAATGTCTGATAATACGATGCGACAAGCTGTTTTTAGAATGGGATTCGATGGCAAAACGTTGGGCAAGAGTAAGGCTGTCCCCCATGGTTTTCGTGCGACAGCGTCATCCATCCTAAATGAGGAAGGCTTTAATCCTGACGCTATTGAGCGACAGCTCGCGCATGAAGAGCGCAATGGTGTTAGGGCGGCATACACGCACCATGCGAGGTATATTGATGAGCGGACTAAAATGATGCAATGGTGGGCCGATTTTTTAGATGCTCAAGCCTCTAGTTATTGCGCAGAGCATAGTTAACGTCAAATGAAAAAGCGCACGACAATCAAAAGAAAGACGGGGAAACGAAATCAGCATCAAAGCATGCTGGTGACTGAAAAATCACATTTTGTAAATGAAATGCCGACAAGTGGCGAGCTTAAAAATCTTAATGAAGGATGGGATGTTGATGCTCTGGTTGAGTCGCTGAAATGCTCTGCACTAGCGTTTCTGGTTGACAGAAATGTTCCTATTGACGATGCGCCACACGGTAGCGCAGGCGTTCTCCCTCGAGATTTTGTTGCTCTCTATGAGCATATAGCGGGTGTCAGTGCTGCGTTCACTTTACTGTTTGAGCTCCATTGTTTTAGCCTTGTTCGACATCAACACAGTGAGCGTGCCTACTCTCATCTCTTGAGAGCGGCTCAATGTGTTGAGTTTGTGTCAGTTTCAAAGCTAGAGGCTGGTTATTTGGCAGGTGCTGCACGAGTTGGCGACTCCGAAAAAACAGACAAAAAGCTAGAGCGCCAAAAGATCTTATTAAAACACTATGGTGGTCTTCGTGCAGAAGGTAAATCCAAACAGGAGGCAAGGCGTCTAGCCTGCGCACGTAGCAAGATACCTATGTCAACCGTAAAAAAATGGTTTTCATTAGAGCAAATCGAAAAGGCGTGCCATCAATTCACGTGATACGGCTCGCTCACATCATCCTAGTCGGACATTAATCGTCAAAGGTAGTCAGACAATGTCCAATACTAAAACGTTATTTTCTCGACCAATCAATTTCAATGACAGAATCCTTAGATGGCCAGAGGTAGAGAACCGAATAGGGATATGCCGCTCACAAGCTCATTTACTGGTCTCAAAAGGTGAATTTCCACCGCCAATTAAACTGGGTGCGCGAGCGAGCGGCTGGTTGGAGTCTGAGATTAATGTTTGGTTGACGCAACGAATAGCAGCTTGCCGTTCTGACTATCATGCCGATTCATAGAGCTTACATGCCTGTTAGTGAATACTGTGGCTGTAGCCCAGTTAAAGATATTAGTGGACAGTCTTGGCCCTGTGACCTTGGTTTTGTACCCCCTTTTTTAAACGTATTTTGGCTAAGGGTTACTGCTACATATGGGGTTGCCGGTTGCTCGACCAAATTCACTCACGAGGTAATTAATAATATCTAACCTACTTGAGACAAGAACATGAAGCATATCCACTACGAGGATTGGTATTGGTTTAACGACTATGCGTGGCGAGTAAATGCACGTAAAAGTGGCCTGTATACGCATATTTTGAGGCCAATCCTTAGTCAGTTTAACGATATGTTAGTCAAGCATAGTAAGGTTTTTGTCTACCGCTTTGATATTCGAGTTTCTGGTTATACGGAAGACAATAAAGTCATCAGTGACTTGATAAGGCGATTAAAGAAAAGAATTAAGGCTCACTACAAGATCGGTAACATAAGGTATTGCTGGGTCAGGGAGCAGGAGAGGTCTAAGCATCAGCACTATCATCTGGTTTTTCTCTTAGACGGTCAAAAAGTTCGCCATCCTTATCAGCTCAATAAGTGGATAGCTGCATACTCAGAGTTCTTTGATCTAAAGCCGCATTGGGCTGGATATCATAACGTACGCCGAGATCAGGCTGACTATGAAGTGAAGGCGCAAGAGGCGTGCTATCACGTGAGTTATTTAGCTAAATCCAGAGGGAAAGGCTATAAGCCAATCTACACGCGAGATTTTGGTGCGAGTAAATGTAAATATTAAGTGGTAAATAGATGACGCTTTAGGCTGGGTGATCTTAGATATTAATTTTGGCTGGCCGTCTGGTGGATTTTTTTCTGATTCAAAAGCCGGACCTTAGTCTCATTACAAGCGGCTATTATATCTAATTAGCGGAGCATTGATTTATTTATATTCAGTACAAGTTCTATATCTACTTTTTATGCACGCTAAGTATCGACTCTAAAAAACTTGCTACTATTCGATTGGGTTTTGGTGAGTGTCTGCACGTGGCGAAAAACTCGCAGTTATATTGAAAGGTTTTTGTGGCAATGGCTCGGATCAACCCTTTATCGACAAAGTTGCTAGCGTAGTGGGCGGGTAAATAACCAATATAGCTACCGGATAAAAGTAACGTAACTACGCCTTCTTGGTCATAGGCGGTTGCTGCTCTCGTCATTCCCAGCTCTCGACCGCGCTCCATATTGGGGGAGTGATAACCGAGCCCAACATATTTTTCATGCAAAATATCTTTTTTGCTGATGTTGCTATCTGGTTGAGTATAAAGAGGATGCCCTTGTCCGCAATACAAATGCATTGGCTCATCAAATAAGGAAAAATAATCAAGGCTAGCCGATGCTCGGTGTTGAGGGGCGACGCCAATATGGTAAGTGCCATCCATCACGCCTCTGTCTATATCATTAAGAGATTTTACGAACAACTCGATATTAACGCTCGGTGCCAATTTATCAAATTGGGCGATAGCTTTATAAATTTTGCAGTTGGGGTTGGTTGCTGTTTTGTCATATAGAGCAATCACCAGTTTTCCAGTCATTTTTCGATGAACTTCATTTATCTCTGTGCGAAATTCATTTATTGATGATATTAGCCTTAAGCTGGCTTCGTAGACGCGCTGACCTTCGTCTGTTATGGAAAAACCAGCTCTTCCTCTTATGCAAAGAGTCATTCCTAAACGGATTTCGAGGTCCTTAATATGCCGACTAATAGTGGAGCGGCCAATATTGAGTTCCATTTCGGCCGCAGAGAACCCGCCTGCTTGTGCTACAGCATGGAATACTCGTAGTAGGCGAATATCTATATCGGCTAGCTGTCCCAGAACATCCGGTTTTTTCAAAATATTTACTCCGTACCTTGACGCTTAATTTCTCTTGCATTTAGTTTCATATAAATACATTCAAACATCGATAGATAGCAATTTATACAACATTTCAAGGAAGGTAAAGTGAATTTTTAATAACCCTAGATTGAGAGGTGCAGGCGTGGGAAATGATACTACAGCAGACTTAGCTTCGCACTGGATGCCATTTACGGGCAATCGACAGTTTAAAAAAGACCCTCGCATGATTCTTTCCGCTGAGGGAAAATATTATACAGATGCGGATGGACGGAAAATATTTGATGGTCTTTCAGGGCTCTGGACCTGTGGTTTAGGTCATAGTGTTCCCCAGATTAACGAGGCGGTTTCTGAACAGATAAAAACGTTGGATTACGCGCCTGCTTTCCAATATGGCCATCCGAAGTCATTTCAGTTAGCCAACAAGATCGCAGAGTTTATGCCAGAAGATATGAATAGGATTTTCTTCACGGGTTCAGGTTCCGAGTCTGTTGAAACGGCATTAAAGATGGCGAGGGCTTATTGGTACAAAAAAGGCTTGGGTAATAAAACCAAATTGATAGGTCGGGGGATGGGTTACCACGGAGTTAATTTCGGCGGTATTTCTGTTGGCGGAATTGCTCCTAATAGGGCGTTGTTTGGCAATGCCGTTGATGCAGACCATATTCGCCATACGCTATTGCCTGAAAATACATTTAGTAAAGGTCAGCCTATTTATGGATCGGAGCTTGCCAATGATTTGCTAGATCTAATTGCCTTACACGATGCATCCAATATCGCGGCAGTTATTGTTGAACCAATGGCAGGTTCTGCGGGCGTAATTCCACCTCCCAAAGGGTATTTAAATCTACTACGGGAGATTTGTGACAAAAATAATATTTTACTGATCTTTGATGAAGTGATTTGCGCGTTTGGACGCCTAGGCGCTAATACCGGCGCTGATGCTTTTGGTGTAATTCCCGATATTATGACAATCGCCAAGCAGCTGACTAATGGTGCGATTCCAATGGGAGCTGTTGTTGCCAAGCAGAAGATTTACAATACCTTTATGGAAGAAGGTGGCCCCGACTATATGCTGGAATTCCCTCACGGCTACACCTATTCAGCTCACCCAGTAGCCTGCGCTGCGGGTTTGGCGTCCCTCACTATGCTAAAAGAGGGCCGCTATATTCAAAATGTGAAAGAGCTTAGCCCCTATTTTGAGTATGCGGTGCATAGTTTGAAAGACTGCTCTTTGACTACTGATATCCGAAATTATGGTTTCGCTGCTGGACTTACTATTGACGCATTACCCAATGAGCCTGCGCGTAGGCCTTTTGAAATAGCTATGAGAATGTGGCGTAAAGGTTTTTATGTCCGGTATAGCGGGGCAACTATTCAGTTGGCTCTCCCGTTTACGGCAAACAAAGAAGATATTGACTCATTGATCAATGCGCTCGGTGAGTCCATCAATGGATAGGCTTAGCGTCTATATAATAACAAAACAGGTAGCAGGATGACACAAACCATAATTCAAATAATATTTAGAATAGTTAACAGGTGTTGAAATGAATAGTGAAGATCTTAGATCTTTTTACCAAACAAGTGACATTTTTGGTGTGTTTTATGATCCCTCTAAAGAGCTGCGTTTTACCGAAATAGCAACTTTTATGCGTGCGCCATTGGTTAAAGATTTGTCTCAGGTAGATATTGGAATTATCGGTATTCCTTATGATGGAGGCTTAACGTGCCGTACCGGCGCTCGCTATGGGCCTCGTGAGGTGCGAAATCAATCCACCCTTATGCGAACTATTAATGTTGCTACAGGCGCGCGTCCCTTTGCGGCTTGCCGAGTGGCAGATTTAGGGGATGTACGTTTTAGCAATCTATTTAATCTTGATAGGGCTTACCAAGATATCGAGCGACATTTTGATGCGATTGCTCAGTCGGCTGTGACGCCGTTGTCAGTGGGTGGTGATCATTCAGTAACATACCCCATCTTAAAAGCCCTGCGAAAACGATACGACGAACCCTTGGCACTCATTCATTTTGATGCCCACACGGACACTTGGCCGGAATTTCAGGGGTCGAAATTTCATCATGGTGCACCGTTTAGATTAGCTGCCGATGAGGGTTTGATCGACCCCAGGAAGACGATTCAAATTGGTATTCGCGGCGGTCAAAACTTTGCCGATGGTCTGGATTACTCTCGGGATAAAGGTATGCGTATTGTTACTATTGAGGAGCTCGATGACATTGGCTGGAGGGCTGTGGTTGATGAAATAAAACGTATTGTTGGCGACAGCCCAGCTTACCTAACTTTCGATATTGATGGGCTAGACCCCGTATTTGCACCTGGTACAGGAACTCCAGAGTCAGGTGGTATTACCATGCGCGAGGCACAGCGGATGATACGTGGGCTTGCTGGGTTAAATGTTATTGGTGGTGATTTGGTCGAGGTATCGCCACCTTTAGACAATACAGGCACTACGGCATTAAGTGGCGCAACATTATTATTCGAAATGCTCTGCGTTTTGGCGGCGGTTAGGTAATACCCTATCAAAATCATGCCTTTTCCAAATAGAGCGGCCAATATAAGCTGATGTAAGCTATCATCGCCCGATTGGCCTCTGCAGACATGTCTTTGCTGACATGCCCTGAGAGTTGATAAGACAGCTCCCAAAAGCCCTCTAGAATTCGAATAGCGTAATGAAGAATTGTTTCGGGCTTCGGAGATGTCGGCAGTGAAAAGCTATCGCTGTAACTAGCCAACATCGATTGCGCTATTAGGAGATCCCCTATTGTGTCTACCTGCCTTGATTGCCATGTTCTACCAGGGCCAATAATAAGCCACAGGGCAGCGGGATGACTGTTCATAAATTCACGGCACGTCTCGGTATGAATCACAAGAATGTCTTTCCACGTATCGGTGGTGCCTTCGTTATCAATAGCATGCCTTATGATTTCAGCAAACTTCTCATCATAGTGTTCTACTAACGCTGAATAAATCGCTTCCATATTAGGGAAAAAGTGGTAAACCGAGCCGGTAGATACCTCAGCCTTTTTAGCTACATGATATAGGCTAATAGTCTTTAACTCTTTCGAGCCGTCCATGCTTTCTTCTATGACCCGTTGAGCTGCTTGCAGAATGTTCTGAAATTGCGCAATACCACGAGTTTGAGAAGGTTTTCGATATATTTGTTGCGGTATTTTTATTGAATTAGCAATTTCATCCGGACTATTTTTAGTGCGTTTTGCCATGTAAAAACTCCTACATATTGCGAGATGCAATTGTTCCATTAATTGGTAGACATTGTATTTAATGTCATTTGGTCACTACAGCGTGGGCAAGATTATACAGCTATACTAAACTAAATCTAAATTTACTAATATGTGCAAATAATAGTAGTAAAAGAGAATTAAGGACCTAAATACACTTGACAGTTCAATATGCACGCCCCTAAACTAAATAAAAATATATAAATTTAAGTCGCTATGCGTTCTATAAGTGCTGCAAAGTAAAGATGTTAATTAAGGGGAGATGGTTTTAATGATCGATTTAATGGGGCTGTTTGATAAAAAAACTGAAGAAGCCGGGGCGAGTTATGTGCGCGGAGGAAGAGTGTGGGGTAAGGCCTCTGATATGGCGGTACAGTCATTTGATCACAGTGCTGCGCAGAAGTGGTCACCTGATTTCGATTTTATGGACGACTCTACTCACTATCCTTCAGAGCTAGAAAACTTTGGTGTGATCCCGCAGGGACAAATTATTAGTCTGCACGAAAAGTATTTTAAAATGTGGCAAGAAAAAATGCCTACCTCGAAAAAGTTACAGGAGGCGGGCAAAGAAAATATGTTATTTGGTATTTTTGGTTCCTACCAAAAAGACTGGGAAACACCTATCCTACCCTTTGCTGAAAATTGTATGGAGGGCGCTCTAACTGACGTTGATGGCAATGAATATATTGACCTGCAGTTTGGTGATACACCGTCTATGTTTGGGCATGGGCCATCTAATCCTGCTGTTAAAGCTGCAGCGGATAGCCTAATGAGTCACGGCATCAATCCAATGATGGGAACGCGTGAGCAGTCGGTCGTTGCCAAAGAGCTGGAAAAGCATTTTCAGCTCCCAGTCTGGATGCATGCGCTGACTGCTTCTGATTCTAATCGCTATGCCATGTCCATTGCTCGCTGTGTCACGAACCGTCCTAATATCGCTGTCGCAAACTGCTCCTATCATGGAACTATCGACGAAACTCAAAAATGGTCGCCGGCTCCTGGAATCATTGCTCGTTATAACGAAATGCCTCAATACCATGGTGAGGTTGATCAAGGCTGTAAAATAATTACTTGGAACGATCTGGATTCTGTGGAGGCAGCTTTAAAAGACAAAAGTGTGGCAGTTCTTCTTTTGGAACCCATTATGTCGAACTTCGGTTGGGCATGGCCAAATGAAACTTGGCACAAAGATGTGCGCGAATTAACCAAGAAGTACGGAACGTTACTAATGTACGACGAGACCCATACTCTAGGTCATGCTTGGAACGGTTCTGTAGGTGCTCAAGGAATTACTGATTTTGATTTATGGTCTTGCGGCAAGGCTATTTCTTCCGGCATTCCCGGTGCAGTATTTGGTATGACACGTGAGATCGCCGATGCTTGTGAAGCATGGCAGCATGAAGCGGGCTTTTTTGCTGGTGCCGGCTTAGGCTTTATTGGTAACGCTTTAACGGGTAACGTCATGTCCACAACCGCGCTGCGTGTAACCATGCAGGAAGTTATGACCCCCGACGTATTCCGGCCGATTTTAATTAAATGTGCCAACTTGCGTCAGCGCATGGAAGATATACATACTAAATATGACGCCCCCTTCCGCGCCGAGCTGATGGGGAATCGTTTGTGTTTCCACTTCATTCCTGAGCAAGCGAAAGATCCAGCAACTGGCTTGCTACAAGTGGGTTTTGGCGGTCTGTTTGAGTTTGCGCATTCTTACCTGTGGTATCACGGTCTTCTAATTATGCCGTACTTTAATATGTTCCTAATTTGCCCTCAGCATACCCCAGAGCAAATTGACAGGTTTGCCAGCGTCTATGATGACATGATCGCCATTATTATGGGCCTGAAAGTTGGTTAAGATATTAAAATCATTTTCACCAGATGAAAAATTTGGTGTGCATTATTAAGCTCTATTCCGGAAAGCTGAGTTGATGATAGTTGAGTGATCTACTGATTGTAAATCCGTGGATAAGGGTGAGGTCAATATTAATTTTAGATAGTCAGTTTATAAAAAAAATAGGAGCAAAAAGATAATGAATATAAAAACGTTAGCTAAAGGGATTGCTGTTGCCACAGCCGCGTTTAGTGTAGGTATTCCTGTTACGGCATCGGCTGCTCAGCTTGAAGAGATAGTCGTGACTGCTCAGAAACGTGCACAGAGCATGAATGATATAGGTGTTGCGGTTACTGCCTTCAGTGGCGCACAGATGAAAGAACTGGGCATGGTGACTGCAAAAGATGTCGCCGCACAAACGCCAGGCTTATACGTCACCGACGCTGGCGCAGGAGGTATTCCTGTCTACACTGTTCGGGGTGTCGGCTTTGACGACCTAAGTATTAATAGTAACGGTACAGTTGGTTTATATGTGGACGAGGTTGCCTTCGCGTATCCCGCCATGTCTCGAGGCTTGCATTTTGATGTTGAGCGAATAGAAGTATTAAAGGGGCCGCAAGGGGACTTATATGGCCGTAACAATACCGGTGGCGCGATTAACTTTGTGAGTAACGCGCCGACCGAAGAATTTGAAGCTGGCGTAGCATTAGATTACGGCCGCTATGCTTACAAAAAGATCGGTGCTTTTGTCAGCGGTGGTGTTTCAGACAACATTAATGCTCGTTTTGCAGTAGAGTCGATACAGCAGGGTGAAGGCTGGCAGGTTAATGAAGCTAATGGTGAAAAGTTAGGTGAAATAGACTCTACAGCGGGTCGCTTATTACTGGATTGGGCTGCATCAGACGATGTCGGCGTTCTGCTTAACCTTCACGCAACTAAAGATGATTCTGACAACCCAGTCCCCCAGACATTTACGTCATCTCCGAGCTACTCTCCTTCGGCTTACCCTTCATGGGATGATTTAGCACCACTGTTGCCCTATTTGCCTTGGACTAGTGAGCCAGTAACTGTCAATGATCGTGATGATCCGAACGCCGCACTATGGACACCTGGCACCAAACCAGGCCGGGACGTCGAGTCTTGGGGCGTTTCCGTAACGGTTAACTGGGACTTTAGCCATGTAACGCTGACATCAATTAGCGCTTATGATCAGTATGAGCGTCAAGAAACGGGTGATTGGGACGGTCTGCTAGATCGCCGTTCTGATAATGCCTTTGACTCAGAAATTGATGGTTGGTCGCAGGAGCTCCGATTGAGCTCCAATAGTGATAATGACCTAAGCTGGATTGCGGGCATCTATTTGGCTGAAGATACAGTTAAAGAAGATATGTTATTTGGATTCGGCAACGCATCTAATAGTTTCTCTGCCGACAATGCGAATACTCGTTATAAGCAAGAGACCGAAATTCGGGCAATTTATGGGCACGCTGAATGGCAGTTTGCAGAGAACTGGCGTCTAACCTTGGGAGCTCGCTATACCGAAGAAGATCGCGAAATTGATATTTGCACCTACGATACTGACGGTTCGCTTGCATATTTGTATAGCGGAGTCTTCCCTTCCTTGGGCTACCCTGGCTTGGCGGTCGATGATGGTACCGTTGACGGTCGAGTCTTCGAACAGGGAGATTGTGTAGTGCTAGGTGATGTTTCAGGCATTAGTAGCGCACCTGCTGGCGACTTGTATGGTGGTCTTGCGTCTTACTATCTCTACGATGTTTCAAACTATCAAAATAGTTTAAAGACTGATAAATTCACAGGGAAATTCGGCATTGACTTTATGCCTGATGAAGATTGGCTGATTTATGCCAGTATTGGCACAGGCTTTAAATCCGGTGGTTATAATGGTCAGCCAACCAACGCTCAAAGCACCTTGGCACCGTATTCAGAGGAGAATCTGACGGCCTATGAAATTGGCTTTAAGGGTACAATGCTGGACGGCAGCATGCAGTTGAATGGTGCGATTTTTCAATATGATTACGAGGATAAACAGGTAGCGGACGCCACGCCTGATCCAGTGTTCGGCTTTCTTACATTCTTAAAAAATGTACCCGAAGCCGAAGTGGAAGGTGCTGAGATGGAAGTGATTTGGCAGCCTACTGATAGACTCAGTCTACGTGCTTCGGCGACGTATTTAGATGCCACCGTAACAAAGTTTGATAATGGATTTAATTTCTTAACCTTCGAAGAGAATCTGGACTTTTCTGGTAAGAAATTGCCCAATGCAGCGAAACTGTCATGGAATGGTCTGGCAAGCTATGAGTGGCATTTAACTGGCGATTTGTTTGTGCGTGCTACCGCGGATGTTATGCACACAGATGACTACTTCTCGTATTTGTCCAATAATCCTACAGATCAAGTTGATGGTTACACGCTTTATAATGCTCGAATATCAATAGGTGCTCAAGACGGTAGCTGGGACGCAGCTTTGTGGGGTAAAAACCTAACGGATGAGTATTACTACACCTCTAACACCGCCGGTAACGATACTATAGGCCGCTATACCGGACAGGGTGCTACTTACGGATTAAGTCTAAGCTATAGCTTTAATTAATTTGTTTTAATCTTGGGCCTCTTTCATGAGGCCCTTTTTATTTATGAGACGATTACCCTTTCAATAATAAGTATATTAAGTCTATGTTATCTTTATTAAAGCAAAAAAAGCTGTTGCATCGCGCTGAATTGCAGTTGGATGAGAATCCAATGTTGGCGCTAGAAGCTGTACAGCAATTACTTAATGCAGGTGCTTCTAGGCAGTCCTTGCTGCTACTTAAAGCCAGAATATTAGTGCGCTGTGGGCGTTACCTGGAATCGGCCATATTACTTGAGCAGCTAGCTACTCAAGATGTTGGAAACCTTAATTTATATACGCTATGGGTAAATGCGCTGTTGTCGGCGGGGGCTTATTCAAAACTGGAAAAGGTATTGCGCAATTTTGGGGACTTATTCGGTGTGACTGACTTTGATTTCCTAAACTCTATTGTTACAGCCAGTCGGTTTGTAGGTGAAGTGGAATCGACGAAGCTCTTAGTTGAACACATGGTGACGCAATTCCCTGAACGCAAGGGCTTGGTTGCACAATTAGGTATTACTTATCAAAGTTTGGGTGATATAGAAAAAGCACAAGATTGTTTTAAAAGAGCCGTGGCCGATGATAATCGAGGACTGAATGCTTACTTTCTCTCTTATAACAATAAGTGGGATGTAGAAAATAACAATATTGCCGCGCTCAAAGAAAATTTAAATAATGATAGTTCAGGAGGCTTTGATAAAGCCTTGAGATTCTATGCCTTAGGAAAAGAACTGGAAGATATAAAGCAA
>Ga0233426_10002422_pt1 | contig 15630 bp, 26 predicted proteins | sample SI_118_April2016_6_FD_179875 | JGI IMG/M metagenome (GOLD analysis project Ga0233426, IMG submission 179875) | Seawater microbial communities from Saanich Inlet, British Columbia, Canada - SI_118_April2016_10_MG | ecosystem: Environmental > Aquatic > Marine > Inlet | place: Canada: British...
GAAAAAACGAAGATATTCCAAGTATGACCAATGATAACGAAAGTGCAGATGACTTTATAGATTCGGATTCGGATGTATCTGATATAATTTCCGTGAATCCAGAATTCACCGAAGACGAGAATGTACCATCACGAAAAAACGAAGATATTCCAAGTATGACCAATGATAACGAAAGTGCAGATGACTTTATAGATTCGGATTCGGATGTATCTGATATAATTTCCGTGAATCCAGAATTCACCGAAGACGAGAATGTACCTGAACGTAAAACTGAACAAGTTTCTTCACTTGATACATTTGACAATATTTTGGGTGTGGACGATGTAATATCTACAGATTCAGTTGAGTCACGTTTAGATGAGTTGACATTGGAAGTACAACCAAGCACCAACAACACAGAAGAAGTTGTGGTTGTTGATGTACCTCTTGTTTTGGATACACCCAACGACAATGAATGGAAGCAAAATATAACTGATCTTGGGAATTCTTGGTATTATGTAGAATGGTTTGGTCACTTCTTTAGCACGGTATCTCCGTCTGAGTTTGGTGAGGGTAATTGGATATATCATGTTAGTTTAGGTTGGGTTTTTATATCATCTGAATCGTTCACATCGGTGTGGATTTACTCTGACAAAATCCAAGAGTGGATGTGGACAAGCAACGAAACTTATCCTTACACAAGTGTTCATTCAGAATCAGATTTTCCAAAATGGTTGTATTTTGATTTGGATCGTGGTGTAGTTTACGACTTTGAATCTTCAAAATACTTTGACATTAATTAAATCATAAGGTACTATTTAAATACCTTATGATCATTGTAATATACGCGGGATATCAACCCACACCATTAACTCCTGAGTTACTTAGCACAACGGGTCTTGGAGGCACGGAGCAATGTATAATTCAACTTGCAAATCAGTTTGCACACGATAATCATTCGGTGTATGTAACAGGAGAAGTTGAAAACGGAGATTTTAAGAATGTCAAGTATCGTGATCTACAATCACTAAGCAACGAGTTGTTGAATACAAAAGTTGATTGGGTAATCGGTGTAAGTTATATAAACTATTTACTGGAACTTGATTTTCTTGATTTCAACAAATCATTTTTTTGGATTCACAATACAGATTTTTATCCGTGGTTTCGTGGAGAGGAACTTGAAAATAAAGGTGAAGCTTTGTTGTATGATGAACGCATGACTTATATAGTTTGTTTAACAAACTGGCATAAACAAAATTTTATATCACACTTTCCGAAAATTTCACAAAAAGTAATCGTCATTGGAAACGGAGTTGATACAAACTCGTTTGCAAAACCTCAAACTAAAGTTGTGGATTCATTTATTTATACTTCTCATGCTGAACGAGGTTTACATAAAATTTTGGAAAATTGGAATACTATTAAAAAAATAAAACCAAATGCTTCTCTTCATATATCCACACCAAATTATGGATTAGAATTTTTTAAAGATAACTATTTGAAGTCTATCACCAACTCACACGATATTAAGTTTTATGGATCGTTACCAAGAAGCAGATTATATGAACTTATGTCAAAGTGTGAATATTGGTATTATCCAACTGAGTATGAAGAAACATTTTGTATAACTGCACTTGAAATGCTAGGACATGGTGTAACTCCAATTGCACATGAAGTAGCTGCTTTAAAAGAAACTTTATCCAACTTTAATTTAAAGTCATTGAAAAACATAACAAAAAAACTTGACTTCACTAAAATTTCAGATTATGTTGATAGCAATGACTGGAATCATGTTAAAAAGTTATGGTATAAATATATATTAACAATGGACACTAATAAAAATACATTTCAATTAGATTGCGTTTATGTTATTTCTTTAATCGTAAATGAATCGTTAATTCAAGACTGGACAGATGGCATCCGAACTAAATTGGCTCCTTGGTACACAGGTCCAATTATTTGCAAAAAAGCAACCAACGGGTCTAATGTAACTGATGAGTGGTTGAAACAAAATGATTATGCAACTTATGCAGATTGGAAAATTGAAAATCACGAAAACTCATTTTGGTCAAGTGATGTTAAACCAGGTGAACTTGGATGTGGTATATCTCATCATAAAATTTGGAAACACGCAAAACAAAACAACTATAAAAACATATTAATTTTAGAAGACGATTTTGAAGTACTTGAAAAATTAAAACGAATTACATTAGAAAAACTTCCAGAGAATTTTCATTTGTTTTATTTAGGTAGAAATCCAATTTACAATTGGCAAGGAAATTCATTTTCAGATGAACCAATTGGTGATGGAGAAATTGTAGTACCTGCTCCTAGTTTTAATAGTCATGCTTATATTTTGTCTGCTGAAGGTATTTCGGCACTTTTAAATTTAAATTTTAACAAAAACATTTTTCCTGTGGATGATTTTTTAATCGCATCATCGGTGGGTCATGTTCGTTCAGATTTAAACTTTATACCCAAAAACATTTCAGCATACGCATCAGCAACTGATATTGTGGCACAGAATCGTCCATCAGAAGAAACTGGTCCTAGGGTAGAATATCCACATCAAGAAAGTAAATATCTTCATCCTGATTTGTATTCCTATTATGATAATCCTGATGAATGGAAGCAGAAATTTATTACATACTCTGCACGAACTCAAGAGTGGGAACTAATCATAGACGAACAATTTGATAATTGCTTTTCTATGCCATTATTTACACAAGAATTTTGTGAAAAAATACGAGAAGAAGCAGAGCACTCTAATAAATGGACAACCGATAGACATGAATTTTATCCAACGACTGATATGCTTCTTAAAGAACTTGAGTATGAAGAAATATATTATGAAGCTTTGAAGGAGTTTGTAATTCCTGCGAGTATTCATGCGTTTCAACTTGATGGTAATGGTTGGGACAACATGGCATCGGAAGACTTTCTTGCAAAATATGTACCTCACGCACAAGGTCATCTTAGTCTTCATCATGATCACTCAAATATTACTGCTCTTGTAACTTTGTCAAACTTTAATGAATACGATGGTGGTGGAACATACTTCTCTCATCAAAAGAAACTTGTAAAAGAAAAACAAGGTCATGTATCAATACATCCTGGTAATATTACACACAAACACGGTGCACGAGCAACAACTTCAGGAACTAGGTATATAATCGTATCGTTTATGAAAAACTTAGAGTTTATGAAGTGATACTGAGTTTTTATAATTTTGTTGTTGACAAATCTGATTTAATTTGATACTCTTAGGAATAATCAAAATTAAACTATGAATAAAATAAAATCTCTGTTCCTTGTTGCCGTAACATCTTTATTTGCACTTACTGCATCTGCACTTGATTATAGCAAAATTAATTCAAGCAACTCTATAGGTGGCAATCCGTTTCAGGTCAAGTCACCATCTAGAAGTGGAGCATATCAGCATACTGCACCAAATTCGAATGTAACTCCACTCAGAAATCGTTATTCAACTAGTTCACATGGCAATCGTCTTGATAATCAGATTAGGAATTACAAACAATCAAAAAAAGACAACTCTATCAAAAATGCATATTCATCTAGTTCTCATGCACAAAGATTAGATGCTCAGATTGGGAATTATCGTGCAAGTGCAAAAGAAAACGAAAGAGTATTTGGTGCTCCGTATCGCAAATCACCACCCACAACCAAGAAATTATCGCTGGATGACTTGTTAAAAACGGGTGAAGTAAAAATTGTAACTGCACCGGATGGTAAAAAATACTTGGTAGATCTTAGAAAAAGATAAAATAATGCTTGACTTTTTATAATAATTTTGGTAAGATACTTGTATTGAGAGTGAGGAAAACCCAAATTAAAAATTCAAACAAAAGAGAGAAAATGAATATTGAACTAAGCAATCCTGTGATTTCCAAGTTGGCAAACGATTATGTTATGTCGTTTCTTCATCATACTGGTGAAAACACCGAACACATCAACAATCAACAAGACGGAGATATTAGATTTTATCACGCAGATGGTTTCGGAAATTTGTCGGAAAAATCAAATAATATGTATTCCGAATCAATGAAGGATATGTTGTTTGATTGGAGTCATGTTCGTGATTCATCTGATGAAGCATTTCTTGCAATGGCATCTGCAATAAGTGCCTGTGTTCCATGTGAAGCAAAGTTTGCCGATTCGTTGCTTGATTTTAAAACCTATGTTGCGAATCATTTTCAAGACCTTCGTAGGGAATTAGATTATTATGTTAGCATGGAACCTGATGCAGTTTCGGAGATTAACAGAATTGAAGAAGAATTGTATCACGAAACACGGGTTTAATAAAATGACAGAAATAGCAAAACAAACAATTTTGAGTCTAAATAAAGCAATGATCGAAAACGATATTGGTCCTGTTTGGGATGTTCGTAGCAATATTGAAACATTACAGGTAACCAAAGACGAACGAGAAGTTATCCGTCATGTGATGGTAACTGCCGATGCAATGGTTGAATTTCAGCACAATGTGCTATATTAATAATAAGTAAAAGGAGAAATAAATAAAATGGGATTTTTTAGTTGGAATTGTAAGTGTTGTGGAAAGAGTATTGTGTCACCTTATTCACCCAAGGAAATTGATTGGATGAACAAAATAACGATGGTTCTTGAAACAGGAGAAGTAGTTCAAGGTGAGTATGATGGATACGGAAACATTGGTAATCGTACCGATGAACACGCATTTGGAGATAATTGGGACATAGATGAAAATGCTGAAAGCATTTGTTTAGACAACGAACACCAAGCAACTTTTTATCATACTGCTTGTTATGAAGAAAATAATCAACCTGGTTTCCAAGGTCAAAATGATCCGGCAAAGGATCAAGGATTCTTCTTGGAAGAATCAGATTATGCTGAATGTGTACCAACCAATGCGTCATGACACCACAAGTTAAAGCAACTCTAAAAGCATTTTCAGAACACTTTTCTGACTTTGAAGAAGAAGATGATTTTATCGGAGACGATAACAATGAAATGTGCTATGAAATTGAAGAGGATAAATCAGATGGTGGTGTAATAGGTAGAACTCTTGTTTATTCTGGTACAAACAAATATGGTAATCCTATGGTACGTGATAACGGAGAATTTGAAATTAATTCCAATGGAGAGATCATGAAGTGTGATGGACTTCCTATGGATATTTGCAACTCAATTTCTACCCGTGGACTTGAAATTTACGAAGAACAAAGTTGACAAGCAATCCGTTATAGTTTAACTTGGTATATGTTATGACAAAAAAATGTAAATTTGAAGTGGAAGTTACGTATAACTCTGATTACTTTGCAGAAGGAGAAATACGAGATACAATTAAAAAAGCAATTAAAGATTTAAATGATCAAAAAGAAAAAAAGTTTGGTCGTTTGAAAATGTGTAATCCTGGGAAAACAAATCATGGAGTAACTTGCAATGTGACCGATGGAGTAGTTGCTAAAAAAAGACCACAAATTTTTGTGGAAGAAATTGCAGAAATTGCAGAACTCGATGAATTGATGAAAGATAATGTTGATCCTAAAATCGTTTTACCTGATGCAAAAGTTGAAGAACTCTTAAAAGAGGTGAAAACTGCATTTGGCAAGTAATATGACATATCGTAAAAGAAAACCAACTAAAAAACAACTTCAACAAATGCAAGATGATTACATTGACTTTTGGAGTCGTTGTGTAACCGAGTCAATCTTTTGGTTGACTCCCTATATAATAATTTTTATAGTTCTCGGATTTATATTTAATTGACATGAATGAAGTAGCAATATTATTACAGGTGTTTGTAGCACTTGTTATTTTTAACGTATGGACATTCCGTTCAGATAAACCAACAAAATATCGTGGTGGATCAGCAAAAACATTAAGAGAAGAATTCATTGAATTTGGTCTTAGTGAAAAAATCTTTGTGTACACAAGTTTGGCAAAACCTGCACTTGCGATTGCTTTGATAGTTGCAATATTTTTTCCAGTTATGACTATACCCACTGCATTAGCAATGGCATTTTTTATGGCAGCTGCATTGTTAATGCATTATCGTGTAAAAGATAAATTCATAAAGTTTATTCCTGCGGGTATTACTTTTGCTTGTTGCATTGCCATTGTCGTTGTTTCTTGATGTCTAAAGCAATTGCTCTACTAGAAGAATTCGCCGAGACCAACGATGATGTCATTTCTATTGATGGTGACATTTTGTATCGTTGTTTAAAAAAATATATGCCAATTGTATATCCACGATTAGCAAGCATGGGGTACGTTGTATCTGAAATAGAAATACTTGATTCTACAGATGAATATATGAGTGTAAGATTTTATTCCGTGTTCAAAAAATGAATTTGACTTTTTATAATAATTAAAGTATATTAAAACAATGAAACTAGGACTTGTCTGTATCTCTGAACAATTAAAAAGCATCAATAAAGAAATTGCGTTTCGCACAATGACACGCAAACGATTTAATGATTTAACAAAACTTCATGGTCGTGATCATGCTATAAAAGAATTGTCGGACAGAATTCTGATTAACATAGAAGTTACAGGTTTAGTTATTGATCATTGCGAAAAACAAAACTTTGCTCATTATCGTCTTACTTGTGCAGGATTTCCACTTATTACAGACCCTACACTTGATTTGTCGTTTACAAAACTACACAATCACCAAGAAATCAAAAAGCAATTGAATTTGCTTGGAAAGCAAATCAATGAATCATCGGTAAGCATCGGAAGTCATCCTGATCAATTCAATGTTCTTGCTTCTCTTAATCAAGATTCGGTTGAAAAAACCATCAACGAATTAAACTTTCAAACGAGTATCATTGATATGATGCTTCAACCAAGAAATCACAAGTGTCCGGTGAATATCCACATCAACGCAAGTCCTGCAAACAAATCTGTTGATATATCAGATCAAATAGAAGAAATGGTAAAACGGTTTTATGCAGGTTTCTCACGATGCAATGAATCAGTTAAAACTCGTCTGACTTTAGAAAACGAAGACAAAGGATTTTTCAGTACAGAGCATATTCTTATGTTTCATGCTAGATTAAAGGAAAAGTATGATGTTTCTATTCCGATATGCTACGACAACCTTCACGACGTCTGCAACAACACTTGTGGTAACGATGTAGAAACTAATATGAACTTATGCTTGGAAACATGGCCAAACGATGTAGAACCCGTGTTTCATTGGTCAGAAGGTAAAGAAGATAAAATGCGTAGTCATCGTGATTATTATACCGACAATTTCTTTCCACCGATAGCACATCGTGTAATCAAATGGGAGTGTGAAGTAAAAGCAAAAGATAATGCAATTTGTCAGTTGCTTGAGCAACACGAAGCAGAAAATCTGCTTGTTGCTTGATATATCATGCAAAAACACCTATTTGAAAGTAAAAAATAGAAAATTGCAGAAAAAATCCCAGAATTGCTTGATATACCGTGCCAAATCAGCACTTTGGTGATTATTATAAAAATAATGCTTGACTTTTTATAATAATTTTGGTAGTATACTTTTATGAGCAAAGGAACAAGAAACAAACAAAATCTCAAAACTGCGAGTCTTCAAGTATTGGTTGAATTTCATAAATTCAAAGACTACATTAACGAAGAAACTGAAACACAAACGGACGAGGAAACGGCAGAGATACTTTTTAAAATAGAACAAAATACAAAACTGTATATCACCAAAGAATTTTCACCAAAATATTATATGGCAATTTTTTCAGATGAAGTTCGTACAAAGATTTTAAAAAATAACATTGAACTTCCAACACTCCTAAAAGAATTGGTAATTAAATTCAGAAAAGGTGAATATGCTCTTGAAACAAGTTTTTTGGAAGTTTTAAAATCAACATCCACCGATCAAAAACTGCGTTCAAATTCAGAACAAAAGGAGTTTGCTATTGAAATGTTTGTTTCAAACAAAAGATTTATAATAATGCCAAGAAATCAAAGAGAAAAACGACCTGAATTTGACGAAGATCAAACTAAAGCAAATAATGATTCTGTTATTAATGCAGTTAAATATTCACTATCTTATTTGGTAATGTTGGCACTAGAAGGTCGTTTCAATTTAGATTTATCGTTTCTTGGTTATGCTTATAGTTTGGATGACGGAGGTAATAAAACTCAGTTCATTGATGATTTTTATTATGACAAAAAAATCCTCATTTTTGATAAAGATTTTAACTCAGAGTTTGAGTTGTATGCAAATTTAGTCAAGTCAGTGCTTGACGACAAGGAATTTTCAGTAAGTAATGAAATTGAAATTGAAAAGCAAATTACTGAAACCGATTTCAAGGATTTTATCACAGATTTAAAAGCAGAATGCCAAAAACACAAAAAAACATATGCAGGAACTGGTGGATACAGATTTACTAAGTCTGAGATGTTGAGTATTCTTAAAAAAAGAAATTCAAATGGCATTAAGTTTTTAAATAAAATAATTGATACAATTGAAAACCGTAAAAATGTTATTTTGCAAGAGTCATTTTTATTTAAAGTAAGCCCTGAGACTTCTGCATCAAATTACGGACTTAGAACCAAAAATCAACAACCTCACTCGGGTATACAATTGCACAAACCCATGATTTTTAGTTTATCTGAGTTTTCAGAGAACGCAAAACCAATTGAAAAACTTACTAAAAAGTTGGCAAGTGCAATCAACCGACCTTCAAAGTCCGGTATCAAAGTTAACAAGTTATATTCCAAGCATTATACAGAGGGGTGGAAAGAGCAACCTCTTGCAGATATAACTAGTGCAATTATCATTACTCTATTAACCAAAGGGAACTACCAATCTTCTGTGCTTGATAAAAGTGCAGTCAAAGATTGTATTTTGAAACCAAACAAATATGATACTTTTACGAACCTTTTTGAGATGTACAGAGAGTATCGTGATGAAATTAAAAGTAAACATGGAGATGAACAAGGTGAACTTGAATTGCAAAACCAAGTTTCCCGTGTGTGTGAAATACTCAATGAGTTAGTGGATGACGATAAAATATTAAAACAAAAACCATTTGCTGACCACATCAAGAAGACATATACAAATCCGAATCTCAAAAATATTTCTTGGATTGTATCCGGTCAGTACAAAAATAGTGAAGATGCGTTTTATTGGGCGGATATAATTTTATGTGCAAGTAGAATCTATAATCCAAATGCAAAAGAAAATCCAAAATCACTAAAACAAAATATTGATAATTTACTTACAGGATGTGAAAAACGTGAAAAAGATCGAACCGAGTTTTTAAATTTTTGGAATAAAATATTTGCCGGTTATTGTCGTAATAAAGATAATTTTGAGGATTTAAATAATCATTTAACAGAGCAACCTGATAAGGATTTGCTTGAAGTTATTCTTGACAAAGGTATGGCCGCAGGTGCGACTAACCTTGGTGGGATTAAGATTCTGTTGGGATATATTATGTATAAGCAAGATTATCTAAATAGCATTGATAAGCAAAATAAAAGAAATCAAAATGAAGAGTTAGCCAACAGATTCAATCGTATTCACAAAAAAGACCAAGTTTACAAGATTGTAGATGGAAAAATTGAATTGATGGATAAAGAGATGTACAAATCTTTGCATAATAAATCTCATATAAATCCATTAAAAACAACTGCTTCTTATAGTGCAACTCAGGCACCTAAAGATCAATATATCTTTCCTGAAAGTATAAGCATGAATCAGCACGATCAACCCACAAAAGAGAATCTGAAAGATCCTATTATGGTTTATGTACAGAATCGTAGGAGCACCGGTTTATTATTCAGCACAAATAATACAAAGCACATAGTAATGGCAAATACAACAGAAGAAACTGAATTGTGTGATTTTCTGGAAAGTATGTTTCAGTTTGATGCAAGTGAATTGTCGGAAGACAAAAAAGAAGAATTATTTGATAAATTGTATAAAAAATACAATGATGTAAAACATTTGTATGTTCACACAAATTCCTATGCATTCAAATATAAGAATATCTCTGACACAAAACACGGTAATATGTATGAACTTATTGATTCTACATGGGATTTAGTAGAAACTCTGAAAGAGTTTAAGTAACACAAAATACTAGGTCAGAAATCGGTTGTCTTTTTGAAGGAATTGAAAAATAATGCTTGACTTTTTATAATAATTTTGGTAGTATACTTGTATTGAGAGTGAGAAAGAACCAACAACAAAATACAAAAAATATGAATAATCTAGACGAGAGAATCGAAAACTTTTTACAATTAGTTAACCAAAATATGCATAATCATTACAGAAACAATTTTCCGTCAACTTATGCGGAAACTGCCGAAGATCATCAATATGTGATTGCTGATACCGGTCGTAAGTTTCTTAGAATTGCCTCTGTTGATCGTAATGGTAATGCTCGTAGTGTTTATTGCTTTGTTGCTCTTACAGACGGAAACACCAAGAGCATGGGTTCTTATTCCGTTGGTGACATTCTGAAGCCTGCTACTTGGAAGTCACCTGCAAGACATTCAAGAGGTTCAGTTCTTGCTGATGACTTTGGTCTTTCGTGTGTTGGTCCTTACGGAGTTGATTATTTAACTCGTAAGGGTGGTACTTACAAGTTTTCACCTTTAACTGCAACTGCATAATAAAAGTCGATTTAACTTGACTTTTTATAATAATTTTGGTAGTATACTTGTATTGATGATAAGGAAATACTTCCTTTAAAAACAAAAAAGAGAGAAAATAAAATGAGTTTTAATAACGGAGATAGAGTTAGAAGTAGAAACGGAATTGGTTTAGTGGGAATTGTAAGTTACAGAATTGAAGTTCCTCCACCCCGTTGGGAAGAAAACGGAGAAACGCAGATTTCATATGCGATTTCATATCCTACAATCGGATCACAAACGATTCTTGACGAAGATAACATCGTTCTTGTAGAGAATCCACTAATATAATTTTTGGGAAATACTTAATAACAATACTAATTATACATATACATATATGAATTGGAAAGCACTTGCAAACGATATAGTTTTATTCAACGATCTAGTTAATAGATTTGTAGAAATAGGATGTACCGAAGAAAAAGCATTTGAACTTGCCACTTACACTTATGCGTATAATTTACCTGTTGTTATTAAAACATCTATAATTTCCTCGGATGATGATAAACAAAATAAAAGATATAACACAGATAAATAAATTATGAGCATTACGAAAACTAAAAAAGGACCAGGTCGTCCTAAAGGTAGCAAAAATAAGATTCAAAAGAATAAATCAACATCCTCAGTAAAACGTGGTCGTGGACGACCTAAAGGGGCTAAAAACAAGGTTGTAGAGCAAGTTGCAATAACTTGTGAGTTACCATTCCCCAATCCCATCCACGAATCTCAGAGAATTGAGAATATTCGTTATATGACATCATTTTATCAACATCCTGATGGAAAACCCAAGTCAATGGTAAATAAACCTAAAAAGAGAGGTAGAAAACCTACCGTTGATCTTATGGATGACGAAAAACTCATCAAAGGAGACCTTGATACTGATCACTTGGTATACACCGAAAAGGATATGCAAGAAGAACTCGGTAGAATGGACGGATTTGTAGATATGTCTAAAAATCATTCACGATATTCTGATTGTTTTTAGTGCAACCTAATATTTATTATTGTATGTTAAATTAAATGGCAAGTGATGATGATAGAAAAAAAGGTTATGACAAAATACGAGATCAAATTTTAGAGTTGTGTAAACTTGCCCAAGGCAATATAACCACCATTCACTGGTGCAAAACACAAATTAAAAAACGACTAAAAGTATTGGATAGATTGGTTGAAAGATTATCTTCAATTCCAGATTCCGTGGACGAAGGTCACGATGATACTAGTAAACGAATACAATTACTTATCAAAAAGCAAACAACTGCGTGTAAAGAGTTGGGTGAAAAGATTAAATTGGAGATAGAAAGTTTAGAAGCAATTCGTGTTGCTTCAAAATCATACGGAATTGATATTAAGACTCGTTTACTTGAAATTGATAATAAACTGGACTCAACTGATATAGAAGAATTCTTTTCTGACGAAGACTCTGAGTAAAAAAGAGGGGTGATTTCATCTTCACTCGTTAACTCCACACCAACAAAAGACAAAACCACCCCAAAAGATATATAACATTTGGTTTAAACTTGTACGCATAAATATATAATTTATTTTTTTTTAATTAACTAGGTTTATTTGTGTGTTTCTATATTTATATTATATAGAATGAAGAGGACATCATACAATTGGCAATATAGAGATTGTCTTTATAGAATAGAAGAGTGGAGAAATGCTCCAAGTGGTGTATGTCCGTTTACTGTTTATATGCTTAGTTCTAATAATGGAAAGGGCCCTGGAAGCTTTATTGGTTACTTTATGAGTAAAAGTGATGCAGAAGATGCAATTCAAAAAAGTACAATAAAAACCTTGAAAGTTAAGATGTCAAGTGGTATTATATTACCATAATGATTTTTTCAGAACTTTCTTTTCGTGCCAAATTAAATTACATTTTCTTTTGGATCAATTTAATTGTTGCTTTTATTCTTGCTTACGGAGGAAGTTGGTTTTGTTTATTTAGTTTTATGGTTTCCTTTTTTTCTTGGAGTGCATACAAATTCCAAAATAAATTGGAGGCCAACGTAAAAAATATTGACGATCAAAAATAATTTCGTTAGTATATCATAAATGAATAATCGTCAAATACACATCAGCATAAAATACGGAACGACCATTTATAAGGAAAAATTTTTTGAACAGGACGCTTTAACTTATATTTCTTTTTTAGAGTCGTTTAATTTGTGGTATGAAATAAATGATGCAACGGATGGGGAAACTCCGAACTTTGACGAAGAGTATATAGAAACGGACGAAAAAAATGAGCAACAGAAAATATTATGATTATACACAGATACACGGCTTTTGTGAAACTTTGGCAAGTAGATTAAAAGGCAGTAACTTTGATTCGGTAGTGGGTGTAAGTAGAGGTGGATTGATTCCTGCTACTATCATTGCCGAGTGCATGAATGTACGTGAATTAAGAACGGTAGGAGTGCGTTCTTATGCGTTAAATGGAATTGGCAAGAGAAGCACTTCCGTTTTGTATCAAAGTTGTTCTCCGTACTTATCAGGTGATGTATTATTGATTGATGATATTGCAGATACAGGTGAAACTTTTAACTTTCTGCTTGATCATTTCAGCAAAAATAAAAACATCAATAGCATCACCACTTGTAGTTTGTTTGTCCGGCGAAGTTCCAATTACATTCCCGATTATTATCATACAGATATTGTAGGAAACGATTGGATTGTGTTTCCTTGGGAACCTGCTCCACCTTCTAATTAAGATTTCCATAAAAAAAAGTTATTGATTTCATCAACAACTTTTTTTCACTTCAATCAACTTTTTGATTGACTTTTTATAATATTTTTGGTAAAGTATATAAAGAATGAGAGATAAAAGAGATAGAGTTTTAATTGATGGTGGAATTTCTTGGCAAACCGATAAATTGCTTGAAAAATATCCTATATCAAATGATACAGAGTGGACTGTTGATTCTACAAGCAATCGTTATCCAATGATCGTTTCTAAAATCAAAGAACCTAAACATGATCCCTGGGATCGTCCTATATTACCTTGGAATTTTAATCAAGGTGATGGCAACAAATACAACTGGATTTCATCATCAATGCACGTTAAAGAGTATACTCATTTTCGTTATACAACAATCAAAGAAACTGCAATAAAGTTATGGCAAAAGAAACAATAGAAATTAATCCGAACGTTGCTTGGTATTCGTTGCAAGAATTAGCATTTAGATTTCCGATTGTTAACAAACGTTGGCAACGCAATGGAGATTTATTTGAATATTTTTATGATTTGGATGAACAACCTGAAACTGATCCGTGGGGACGTAAACTCACTTCGTGGACTCGTATCGGACAAACTGAGATTAACACTTGGGTAAATGCAACCACCAACGGAACATATTATCGGTTAACATCGGTTATGCGAAAAACGGTTGCTTTATGGATGTATCCTTCACCAAGTCATCCTTTGTTTAAATGAGTGTTGAAAAAATATTACAAATAGATTTGCTTGTTCCTGGCAACGCAGATGAAATATCAATCAAGCATCCTATATTAAACAAACAATGGATTGCACGTGGTAATGATTATTATGTGTATGTGCGAATCAATAATTCAATCCGTAAGGATATTCCTAAATTTGATGATGTAAAAAATGATCCTTGGAATCGTAGTTTCAAAGATTGGAAATACGCATACGCACAACCAGGTGAACAATTTTACGAAGCACATAGTTGGACATCTAATAGAGATGACGGAAAATTGAATCCAAATCAATTTTATCGGTATGTAACCGTAGAAGGAAAATTTGTGAAATTGCATATGATTATTGAACGATGATGCAATCAATGAAACCATTGGAAATTAAAACGGAATACGGACCACCACCATCCGATGCGAGGTGGACTCCTCACGAACTTAATAAAAAGTATCCGATTTTGAATAAAGAGCAATGGACGTTTACGGGAACACGTTACATTGCAAAACCGGTATCTCCGAGTAATTTATTGGAAAGTGATCCTTGGTTTCGTCCATTTCGCAAATGGTGCAAAGATGATAAAGTTTGGACGAAAAATGCCGGCCGTGGCCCCCACGATTGGATTCCCAATGACAATACGGATTTTTATAGGTTCACGACAATTGAAGGAAAACATATAATGCTTTGGTGCGAATGATAAAACCTATTACAATTCGTGGAAATGTTCGTATGACCAATTATGGTCAATTAATATACAACAAAAACCAAGAGCATTTTTATACTTGGAACGAAGAACTTGATTATATTATCAAAGAATATCCTATAACGAATCCTGTGTACGATTACTCTCCACATGATATACGATTTAATATAGCAACAAAAACAAATGTAAGTGTGTTGACGGAACGGCAAAAAAAGTTTCTCGAATTTGATCCTTGGAATCGTCCACTTCGTAAATGGACTGCAACTGAAACTCCATATGAAGATACAAACTTTGCAAGAAAATATGGTCGTGGTCCATACGAATGGTTAGATATTTATGACGGAGTTGATTTTCGTTGGACAACCATAGAAAACAAAGGAATTCGTTTTTACAAATATCTATGAAAACAAACAACGATTTTATACTAATTAAGAAGTGGCAGTTTTATGATGTTTATCCGAAGATTGTTGGAGAGAATGCATTTCCTATTACCAATAAAAATGAATGGGAACGTTGGGTTGAACCCATCAATTATCGTAGTCATTTGATTGCACTTGTGCATGAACCTAAACTTGATCCTTGGGGAAGGCAAATGCTTCCATATATAACTGAACACGATAAAACTCCTTTAATGTGGGGAGAAAATACTTGGCCTCATCCTCCGTTAAATGATATGAATCCTGAAAGTTGCATGACGATTACTTCAGTAAATGGATTTGCGGTAAGATTATATCGCAGAAAACCTACTTGGAAAGATCCTTGGCATAGAATCGAGTGTAGAGAACGAGGAATTACTTTGAGTGAATATTATGATCTTAAAAAAAACAATAACGTTTGACATATTTTTTATAATATCATAAAATAG
>Ga0233426_10002423_pt1 | contig 15629 bp, 16 predicted proteins | sample SI_118_April2016_6_FD_179875 | JGI IMG/M metagenome (GOLD analysis project Ga0233426, IMG submission 179875) | Seawater microbial communities from Saanich Inlet, British Columbia, Canada - SI_118_April2016_10_MG | ecosystem: Environmental > Aquatic > Marine > Inlet | place: Canada: British...
ATAACATGCGCCATTCTGATCGTATTTTGATTAAGTTCATCAATATGCTTTTGTTCAATTCTATTATCCGCATAAGCAATCATTAAATTATGAGTGGTTAGCTTTAAAACACTTATCGGGGTTCTAAGTTCATGAGCCGCATCACTAGACAAGCTTTTCTCTCGCTCAAAAGCATCGTCTAATCGCTCAAATAATCGATTTAATGTTTGCTCTATCGGTTTTAATTCTTCTGTATTTTCTATGACTTCAATTGGGGCTAAATCTTTAGCGCCTTTTTTCTTCAGTTGATTTGATAAATAATTAAGAGGTTTTAAACTTCTTTTTATCGCTAAAAAGACTAAAAGCCCAATAATAGGAATAGTATAAACAATAGGTAAAATAGCCTCGAGTAATACTTGTTCTATCGAGTCAAAACGCTGTTTAATGGGTTGTGCAACCATGACTTGACTGTCATCTTCAGATAGAACAAAAATACGCCACCTTTGACCTAAAAAGCTCGCATCACGAAAGCCATAGTCCGCTTTTGTCATTAAGGTATCGGGTGCATTATCACTTTTGATTCGCAACTCATGATTTATCCATATTTGATATGCAAAAGCCGAGTGAAGTACGATTGTTTTGGTGCTATTCGCTATAGGGCTGTTAGTTATAGGAGTATTAGCTATTGAACTCACGAGCAAAGCACTAGCAAAAGAGCGCATTTCTTCATCAAAAACTTGGTTAAGTTTACTTTTACTTGCTTTATAGCCTTGTAAAGCAGCACCAAATGTAGCGAGAGTTACCACAGACAATATAACAATCAGTAAATACCGCTGTATGCTCATTTACACATGACTCACAACATATCCGACACCACGAACTGTTTTGATAAAATTTTCAGGCAGTTTTTTTCGAATGTTACTGATATGAACTTCTATGGTATTGGAAGCAACTTCTTCACCCCATTCATAAAGTTTATTTTCGAGTTGTTCTTTAGATTGAATTCTGCTAATATTTTCTAATAATGACTTTACAATCATATACTCACGGCGCGAGAAGTTTTCTCCAATACCATTGATTGTAATAGTATGAGCTTGAGTATCAAGCTCGACATGATTATGAAAAATAATGGAAGAAACATGCGTGCCTATTCTTCTTTCAATCACTCTTAATCTTGCTAACAATTCTTCCATGCTAAACGGTTTAGCTAAATAGTCATCAGCACCTAAATCAAGCCCTTTTACTTTATTTTCAATACCATCTCTGGCCGTTAAAATCAAAACGGGTAAATTTTTATTGATATTTTTAGCTTGTTTTAACACTTCTAAACCATCCATATCAGGTAGGCCTAAATCAAGAATGATGCAATCAAAATCGCCACTTTTGATTGCTAAAAGACCTTCTCGTCCATTCATGACAATATCTGCACTATAGCCTTGATTTCTCAAGGACTCTCTCAAGCCGTTTGCAAGATGAATATCATCTTCTATCAATAATAATCTCATCTCATATTAATTCCGTTTGCAGTATCATCTAATAGACCAATATAAAATATTTTGTTCTTTTAAAAAATGCTCAGCATTGACGCCTTGAAGTAATGATAATGTCGCTAAAAATCCGGCTTTTAAGCATAGAGGAGCTGCAACAGTAATGGAATTAGGAGGCTGTTCTACCGGCCAACCTGTTTTAACGTTAAGGATATGACTGTAGCGATGATTATCTTTTAATAAGAACCTATTAGCATCACCACTAGTCGCTATTGCACCAGATTTCAGGGTAACTGTAGGTGCTTTGTTCGCATTAAAAGACGAGTGTTCAATCCCCACTTGCCACGGTTCGCCATTTTCCCTAGCGCCATGTACGGCAAGATCGCCACCGTAATTAACCAAAAAAGGAACATTAGATTTTTGACTTATTAATAACACGGTGCGATCAACAGCATATTCTTTACCAAGGCCACCAAAATCAATTTCCATCCCCTTCTTCATTGAGAAAGATTTAGAGGAATAATTAACTTTTTCCCAACCTACAAATTGAAGTAAATTATCGACATCAGCTTTGTCAGGTATATTAGCACTGCCATCAAAGCGCCAGGCTTTTCTTAAAATACCTGACGTAATATCAAACTTGCCATCACTCATTTCAAAGCATTGATTAGCAAATTCGAAAAGTTTAAATGTTTCGTCGTCAATTTCTACGGTTTCACCTGATGAAGAATTCATTTTATAACAAAAGCTTTGTTTATCGTATCGAGAATATTTATCTTCAATACGCCATGTTTCTTTGGCAGCAAGAAGTCCTAGCTCATTTGCTAAGGCTTGGTTATCTGTATCGATTAATATTTCACATGTGCTCGCCATGGAAAAAAATGAAAGTGTAAAACCACCTTGCCTCGGTAAACACTCAACATTTCTCTCTCTCGTGACTTTTTTTGACATAAAATCGCTTAAAAAGAATAAGTTACTTGAGCAATTATAGCATCAACTTCTTCATACATCTCAACGCCTTTTAATATGCCAATAGCTTCAGTACCATTGCTTTTTGGTGTCTGATGATAGTACTCAAATCTAAATGCTAACTTATTTCCATTGTTTAATGGTACGCCGTATTTTAAACCTAAGGTATAAGTGTCTAATTCACCAATACGGTAATCAGCACTAACAAAGTTCGGTAATTTTCCGTCTTGCTGAAGAAATGGTTGATAAAATTCTGCAGCGCTTTGCGTATACAAGCGAATATGCGGTTCAATATAATGTCCGTTATCAAAAGGCATGAAATATTTGAAATCAAACGTATGTGAGTCTATGGCCCAATCATCAGTCATAAATCGATAGCTGGCATTAAGAACTCCATTGTCCACGTGGTATTTGGTTTGTCCAAAGAAGGCATGTTTAGTTCTTTCATCGGGCCTATTTTCATATAAATATGATTGAGCCTCACCGTTACTATTGACCAAACTAATTATTTTAAAGGGATCGGTTAAATAACCACTCGATGTTGAATATGAATAATTTAACTGAACAATCATTTGACGATTAATCACTTGAGTGACACCAAATAATAAGTCAGCTGTCGACTTTTGCTCATCTGTCCCAGTTCTTGTTTGATTAAAGGCTTCATCAAAATGAGGTTGTCCAAATTCATTTATCACTAATTCTGTTAATGGTTTAGCAATACCTCCTTCCGGCTCAATAACATCATAAGCGTATGATATACCTGCAGAGAATGTTGTATTTTTTTGATTAAAATCTTTAGCAATATTACTATTAATTGAGGCTGATAAATAATCATACTCTTTAGAGAAATTACCACCAATACTGACCGTGTAATCTTGTAATAATGGCTGAGTCCATTGAGCCGTTAATTGAACACGTGTGTCTTTAAAAGTATCATCTAACGGAGTATCGCTCGCCTCTATCTTATATTGACCATTCCCAGAAGGTCTTGTAAATGTTTGTGGTGTTGATTGAGCAACGGCACCATTTGGTGATGCACCAGTTAGTGCATCAATAGTTAGCTTTAAACTGAGTATTTCATCATTTTCAAATGTTTTTTTACCTGCGATTATTGCTTCAGTCGCCATTACCCTATCTACTTCTGCATATTGCATTATCGCGGTATCAAATTGCCAATTTTCTTCGGCTGAAACAGGCGAAGAATGACCAAGTAACGCACAGCTTGCTGAAGTTAACATCACCTTCAAATTGGTTTTATTCTTTGTTAATTGCATCCGCAACCTCCACCACCAAAGCTACGTCCACCACTTGTTGCTTCTTTACTGAAATAAATATGATCATCTAAAGATGCATCAATAGCAGCATTTGTTAATGTCATTTCCTTTTTAGCGAGTAAATCTCTTTGCCAAGGCTCTACACCTAAACTTGCACAACCACTTAACCATAAGCTAGTTAGCAACAGTAAAGCTTTACAACTATTAATTTTTAACATGATAATTCCTTATGATATTCAATTATTTAATTGTTCATATTATATTTTTCATATATCTCTGGTCGATATAGACACTAACCCGTTTTGTTTCTATTGATAATAATACGACTTGCCATTGCTTTCGGTTAAATTGATAAGCAAGGAAATTTTTACTTACTTTAAAAAAGTTTCCTTAAGGTTTTCTTAAAGGAATATAAAACAATTTATAATGGGGTGATTATTCAAGGCGATATGAACTATAACCATTGCTTTAACTGTATGTTATAATATCGCATGCTTTTATTTTCGAGATTTTAACGTTTGATTGCTTCACCAAAAATGCCTACTCAGGATTTATTTTCATACCCAAAATATTGGGCTGAATGTTATGGTACTGCTCCATTTTTACCAATGTCACGTGCAGAAATGGATGAATTAGGCTGGGATAGCTGCGATATCATTTTGGTGACTGGCGATGCGTACGTAGATCATCCCAGTTTTGGGATGGCGATCATCGGCAGAATGCTCGAGTCTCAAGGGTTTCGAGTAGGTATTATTGCTCAACCTGATTGGCATTCAAAAGATGCTTTTATGACTTTAGGCAAACCCAATTTATTTTTTGGGGTAACTGCTGGCAATATGGACTCGATGATCAATCGTTATACCGCAGAGAGAAGAATGCGTCATGACGATGCTTACACACCTAACGACGAAGGTGGAAAACGTCCAGATCGTGCGGTAACTGCCTATACGCAGCGCTGTAAAGAAGCTTTTAAAGGTGTTCCTGTTATTATTGGCGGAATCGAAGCGAGTTTGCGCCGCATTGCTCATTACGATTATTGGTCAGACAAGGTCAGACGTTCAGTATTATTTGATTCAAAGGCCGACCTATTAGTATTTGGCAATGCCGAACGCCCATTAGTAGAAATAGCCCATAGAATTGCTGCTGGTGAAGATGTCAAAGCCATTACTGATGTCAGAGGTAGTGCTTTCTTAGCACACCAAGCATTGCCAGGCTGGCATGGTATTGATTCTCGTAACGTCGATAAGCCAGGTAAAATTGACCCTATTCATAGCCCTTATCAAGAAATTGATGAGGCAAGTTGTAGTGAGCAAAAATCGTCTCAAGAAAATGTAGAAACAAGCTCTGATATCACTCAACAAGCTCAACCTGTGCAGCTTTTTGATTTCAAAGCACAAGCGCTTCAAAATAAATCGTGGCAAGACAAAAAGAAACCATGGTTGACCACCTATATTAATTTACCGACGTTTGAGCAAGTCAAAGAAAACAAAATTTTATATGCACACGCTTCAAGAATATTTCATCAGGAAGTGAATCCAACTTCAGCTAAACCTTTAGTGCAAAGACATGGCGATAGAATTATCTGGTTAAATCCACCAGCAACACCTTTAGCCGAGTCAGAAATGGATGGCGTTTTTGGTTTACCTTATCAACGTGTACCGCATCCTAGTTATGGTGATGCAAAAATTCCTGCATATGACATGATTAAAACATCAATTAACATTATGCGTGGTTGTTTTGGTGGATGTACATTCTGCTCAATAACAGAGCATGAAGGCCGAATCATTCAAAGTAGAAGTGAAGATTCAATCATTAATGAAATAGAAGATATCAAGGCAAAAGTGCCCGGATTTACCGGTGTCATATCAGATCTTGGTGGCCCAACTGCTAACATGTACCAATTGAGATGTAAAAGTGAAAAGGCCGAAGCTACCTGTAGAAAGCCTTCCTGTGTATGGCCTACTATTTGTGGTCATTTAGACACAGACCATACGCCCACTATTAATCTTTATCGTAGAGCAAGGAAAGTCAAAGGCATTAAGAAAGTATTGATTGCATCAGGCGTTCGTTACGATTTAGCCATTCAAGATCCTGAATACGTTAAAGAACTAGCAACTCATCATGTCGGTGGTTATTTAAAAATAGCCCCTGAACATACTGAAGAGGGCCCTCTCAATAAGATGATGAAACCGGGAATGGGCAGCTATAACAAGTTTAAAGAAATGTTTGACCATTACTCAAAACAAGCAGGTAAAAAACAATACCTCATTCCATATTTTATTTCTGCCCATCCAGGAACAACCGATATGGATATGGTTAATCTTGCCTTATGGTTAAAAGAGAATGATTTTAAGCTTGATCAAGTGCAGAACTTTTACCCTTCGCCACTTGCTAATGCAACCACGATGTACCACACAGAAATTGATTCTTTACGAAGAGTGAAAAAAGACAGTGAAAGTGTATCTATCCCTAAAGGGACAATTCAAAGACGGTTGCATAAAGCTATTTTACGTTATCATGATCCAGCTAACTGGGCGATAATTCGTGCCGCGTTGACTAAAATGGGACTCGCTCGAAAACTAATAGGCTCTTCGCCTGGCTGTTTGGTTCCTCACGAAACTCGTGGTGAAAAAGAACAGCAGCATTATAAGAAAAATGGGAAAGGTAAAAATAATTCATCTGGTAATAAAACCTCACCAGGCCAAAAGAGAAGTTCATCAAATAAATTTGGGAAACAGTCGAGTAATAAAGGTAAACAGGGGTTGACGAGATTTAGTGAAAATCAATTTGATGATAGAAAGCCTAAAAAGAAACGCCCAAATAAATAATTTTGTCATTTAAATTAAAACCCATATAAAAAAGGATACCAACTGGTATCCTTTTTTATATATTAATGATTTAACTATTTATTATAAATTATAGCCTGACTCATCATGTTCATTTAAATCTAAGCCTGTTGTTTCTTGTTCTTCTGAAACTCGTAAACCATTGGTCATTAAACCGACAAGTTTAAATAACAGATAAGAAACAATCGCAGTATAAGCAATGGTTGCACCAATACCAGTCAATTGAACACTAACCTGCTCAGCCATGGTTGTAATGCCATCCGCGAAACCATAGCCACTAAAGGCGCCTAGTTCAGCCGACGAAAATACACCAGCTAATAATGTTCCTAAGATCCCCCCCACACCATGTACAGGGAAAACATCAAGTGAATCATCAATCTTTAACGTTTGCTTGATATAAACTGTAGAGTAAAAACAAACAAAACCCGCTAATAAACCAATCACCAATGCGCCACCGGGGCCCACAAATCCTGATGCTGGTGTTATGGTACCTAAACCAGCCACCATACCCGTTACGGCACCTAAAACACTCGCTTTACCAAACTTTTTCCACTCTATTGCAGCCCAAGTTAAGGCCCCCATTGAAGCAGAAATATGTGTCACTAACATAGCCATAGAAGCGTCGCCACTTGCTGCTAATGCACTTCCTCCATTAAATCCAAACCAGCCAACCCATAATAATCCAGCACCTGTTACAGTCATGGTTAAATTATGTGGCATCATAGGTGTCTTAGGGAAACCTCTTCTTGGTCCTAGCACTACAGCAGCAACTAACGCTGCAACACCTGCGGTAATATGAACAACAGTACCACCAGCAAAATCATATAAGCCCATTTGAGCTAACCAACCACCACCCCACACCCAATGGGTTATTGGTGAATACACGGCGAGTAACCAAAGTGCTGAAAATAATAAAACTGCTGAAAATTTCATTCGTTCTGCAAATGCACCAATAATTAAGGCTGGTGTGATCACTGCAAATGTCATTTGAAATAACATAAAAAGGCTCTCTGGAATATCACCTGTCAGAGTATCTTTGGTGATTCCCACCATCATAACTTTGCTGAAATCACCGATCCAAGCATTACCTTCACCAAATGCCAAACTGTAACCAACCACCAGCCACAATACTGATGAAATACTCGCAATAGCGAAACATTGCATTAATATAGAAAGAATGTTCTTACGACGAACTAAGCCCCCATAGAATAATGCTAAACCCGGCAGAGTCATTAATAACACTAACGCGGTTGATGTTAAAATCCATGCGGTATTAGCTCCATTTAATCCACTTTCATTTGCTGAGCTTGAAAAAGACAACAATGATAATAACGACAATAAAATTATTTTAATCATAAAACTTTCCAATATTTTTACTTTTCAAATGTGATAATTAGAGTGCTTCTTCATCCGTTTCACCTGTACGGATACGAACAGCTTTTTCAAGATTAGTAACAAAAACTTTACCATCACCAATTTTACCGGTACGAGCTGCAGCAACAATAGTATCAATGGTACGTTCCACCATTTCATCTTGTAAGCTTATTTCAATTTTTACTTTTGGTAGGAAATCAATACTATATTCAGCACCTCTATATAGCTCAGTATGTCCTTTTTGACGACCAAAACCTTTTACTTCTGAAATAGTCATACCTTCAATACCTATTTCACTTAATGCTTCTCTTACATCATCTAATTTAAAAGGTTTAATTATGGTTGTTATTAACTTCATTTGCTTGCCTTTAGTGCGTTTCACATCATTGTTATTTACTACGAAAATAATATGCACAATTTAAGCCCAAAAGATAATCCCTTAAATTTCAATTACTTGTTATTAAACTAATAAAAAGCACTACAATATCGCACCAAAAAAGTGCAGAAGAAGGTTGTTCCAAGGATCATTATAGTGCGAGAGAATATTGAAGAATAAGTGTATGTCGTGGAAGTGAGTTATTGAGTTTTTTTTAACCATTGGTTTATTTTAGATTCAACTAATTTATGTTGAATTGGCTTTGATAAATAGTCGTTCATACCAGCAGCTAAACACTTTTCTTTGTCACCTTTCATAGTATTAGCAGTCATCGCAATAATTGGTATACTGCAATCCAATTCATCTTGTGTGCTTTTTCGTATAATTTTAGTTGCTTGAAAGCCATCCATTTCAGGCATTTGACAATCCATTAGTATTAGCTGAAAAGGTTTTTCTGAACTCCTATTTCTAAGCACCTTTAATGCTTCAAAACCATTGGATGCTATCTCAACTTCAGCTTGAAAAGCGCAACGTTTAAGAATACCTATTGCAACTTGCTGGTTTATGCGGTTGTCTTCTACGAGCAATATATTAACTACAGGCTTATCTATTAAAGGTTTTACACTAGAGATATAGTGCTTAGTCACTAACGGTGTTGCTTCTTTATATACATCTCCTCCATCAGATAAAATATCTAGGGTATGACGTAAATCGGAAGTAATGATTGGTTTCATTAAGTAGGCAGAAAAGCCGAGTTTAGAAAAAAATTCCGCATCACCTCTTTTCCCCATAGAAGTAAGCATTATAAGTTTAAGGTTTAAATCAGATATCTCTTCCCTTATATGCTTACATAGCATATCGCCCGACATCTTTGGCATTTGCATATCAATAATAGCCATCGAGTAATATCCCTCCTTTTTACTTTTTAAAATACTTAATGCTTCTTCACCACATGCAGCTTCATCAACTTTAATTCCCCATAACATCAATTGTTTATTTAGCACAATCCGATTAGTGCTATTATCATCAACTAATAATAATTTTATCCCTTTTAAGTTCTGCTTTGTTAAGTGTTTGGGTTGCTTATTGCTCACCTTTACTTGAATATTAAAGTTAAATTGACTACCTTGCCCTTGAATACTAGTCACTTGAATATTTCCATTCATCAAATGACATAATTGTTTAACGATAGATAAACCTAATCCTGTGCCGCCATATTCACGTGTTGTAGATGCATCTACTTGCGTAAAAGGGTCGAATAAAGTTAAACATTTCTCTTTTGGGATACCAATCCCAGAATCATTCACCGATATATTTAAGTTTCATGTATCATTTTTAAGAGGCAATAAAGCAGCTTTTATTAATATTTCACCTGCATGAGTAAATTTAATCGCATTACTCACTAAATTGGTAATAATTTGACGTAAACGTCCAGGGTCACCAATTACCATGCGTTTTTGAACATCAAAATCATCTAAAATAACTTCAATGTTTTTATCTTTCGCTTTTACTGATAAAGCTTGAATTAGGTCCCCTAAATGAGTCAATAAATCAAACTCAATTAGCTCTATATCTAACTTCCCTGCTTCTATCTTAGAGAAATCTAAAATATCATTAATTAAAAACAATAACGTTTCTGCACTAGTTTTTGCGAGGTTATTATAGTGGTTTTGCTCGTTTGAAAGTTCTGTAGTGGAGAGTAGTTCCAACATCCCTAGCACACCATTCATTGGTGTTCTAATCTCATGGCTCATGTTGGCTAAAAATTGTGATTTTGCTAAGTTAGCTTGCTCAGCAATTAATTGTTGTTCTTTATTTTCATCGGCTAATTTTTTTAATCGTAGTTCTTTTTTTACCGTGTTACTGACATTATTAATAAGAATTTCGCACAAGTTATCATCATTATCACAACGAATATTATTAACAGCTATCTGTTGATGTAACCGATACTCTTCGTTACCAATATAAATTTTATTATATAAAGGTAAAGGTTTAGGATTAAAGGTATTAGAAAGGCGAGTAGGCAAACCTAAATTAAGGGCTGAATCACAGGCGTCTTGTAATCTAGAATCAATAAACTCTTGAAAAACTTCATAAATTTTTCTTTCAATTGCATCTTCACTAAGAATTCCAGAATGGTCACTTATCCATTTATTAAAAAAAACGACATCGTAGTTTTTATTAATAATAATCACACCAATATTTAATTGATTTAAGGAGTTATAAAAAATATTTTGTGAATATTGTTTCATGGGTAATTATTCAGTCGACTTTTTTGTAATACCAAAAACAAATTGCCGAACAGATTCTTGAAATGATTCCAGAGAAGTAATATCCATTAAAAATGAAATATACCCATCAATTTTATCATTCGACAATGAAAATTTAACTTTAATATATAAAGACCAATCCTCATCACAACTATAAGTAAAAATATTATCAATACTTCCTTGAATGAACTCTGGCATTTCAATTGTTATAGAAGATTTTAGAAAATTGATCACCGTACCAAAACAGGCATTTAAAATAACATTGCCTATTTCAACTAATGAATCTTCTTCTAAATCTGAGAGTGCATCAAGCGGGAGATTGTTACCTAATAATTTACTCACTAGTTGCAAGCCACTTTCTTTATCAAACATTAATAGAGCTTGCCCTCGAAAGTCTCCATCAAATCTTTGAATAACGGCACTAATATCCATTTCAGAATCAAAATTCAAACGAGATTTAGCCATACTATTAGGTAAAATTTCAATTTCAGGAATCGTTAAATCTATAGTTTGAGAAACCATTTTATTTAACGAACTTGCTGCTCGACCAATACCAATATTAAAAATTTCAGTGAGCGCATCGATTTCAAGTGCTGATAATTTATCATTCATATAACGATTACTTTTTAGTTTTGTATAAAATTCGCTATAACATCCTCAACTATTGGTTTATTTAAGAATGTTACTCCTGCACTTTCTGCTTTATTTTTAACTTCATCCTGAATATTAGCGGTTAACAAGGCTCTTTTTGGGATATTAATAATACCTTCAAGCTTTTCAAGTAACTCTATTCCCGTCATACCTGGCATATTAAAATCGATCAACGCAATATCAATATGGCTGTCAACATTAATCAGTTCAAGTGCTAACTGACCACTGCCCGCTTCAATAATTTGTACATAAGGTATATGAGTTTTAACAATTTCTTTAACCATCATCCTTGATACCATACTGTCATCAACGATTAATACTATTTTACTCATTTCAATGTCCTATTAAATACATATACGTTCTACCATCATAAAAAGTTTATGCAGCAACTTAAGAAGAATCAAGGTAATAAACTGATTTATTTATAAAAATCAAACAAATGTAATGTTTTTCATGACATAAGTATATTAAAGGTAATTTAACTACTTTTATCAAAGTTTGTTATCAAAAAATAAAGTCATCGTGTATAATCGCGCGCAATTGATTTACCAGCTTAAATGCACGACCAAGGATCATCTTATACTCTCAGCAAATAATATAACGCAACAATTTGGCGCTAAACCTTTATTTGAAAACATTTCTCAAAAATTTGGGGGTGGAAATCGCTATGGTTTGATTGGTGCAAATGGTTGTGGAAAGTCAACCTTCATGAAAATTTTAGGTAGCGACCTAGAACAAACCAGTGGCAATGTCAGTTTAGATCCAAACGAGCGTATTGGTAAGTTACGACAAGACCAATTCGGCTTTGAAGAGTATTCAGTTGTTGATACGGTAATTATGGGTCATACCGAACTTTGGGCAGTAAAAGAAGAACGCGATTGCATATACGCTTTACCTGAAATGAGCGAAGAAGATGGCATGCGTGCTGGTGATTTAGAATCAGAATATGCCGAAATGGACGGTTATAGTGCAGAGAGTCGTGCAGGCGAATTATTAATGGGTGTGGGCATTCCTGTTGACCAACATTTTGGTTTAATGAGTGAAGTGGCACCAGGGTGGAAGTTACGTGTACTTTTAGCGCAAGCCTTGTTTTCTGATCCGGATATTTTGTTACTTGATGAGCCAACCAACAACTTAGATATTCACACAATTCAATGGCTTGAAGAAACATTAAATGAACGTGATTCAACCATGATAATTATTTCTCATGATCGTCATTTCTTGAATAGCGTTTGTACTCACATGGCTGATTTAGACTACGGAGAACTACGTGTATTTCCCGGTAATTACGATGAATACATGTTGGCAGCTACGCAAGCACGTGCACAGTTAATTTCAGATAATGCGAAGAAAAAAGCACAAATTGGTGAACTACAAGCTTTCGTTGCTCGTTTCTCAGCAAATGCCTCAAAAGCAAAACAAGCAACATCACGTGCAAAACAAATTGATAAAATTCAATTAGCCGAAGTAAAAGCTTCAAGTCGTGTAAATCCTTTTATTCGATTCGATCAAGAAAAGAAATTATTTCGAAATGCCTTAGTTATTGAACAAATGAATAAATCGTTCAACTCTGCTGACGCTGAAACAAATCACGTGTTAAAGAATATTGATTTAATGGTTGAAGTTGGCGAACGTGTTGCCGTTATCGGTGAGAATGGTATTGGTAAAACAACCTTTTTACGTACATTAATGAACGAAGCCGATTACAAGCCTTCATCAGGAGAATTCACTTGGTCTGAAAATGTGAATATAGGCTATTATGCACAGGACCATGCACATGAATTTGAAAATGACATGACATTATTTGAATGGATGAGTCAATGGCGCCAACCAACCGATGACGAGCAAGCGGTGCGAAGTTACTTAGGTCGTTTACTGTTTTCAGCTGACGATATTAAAAAGTCTGTAAAAGTGCTTTCAGGTGGTGAGCAAGGTAGGATGCTTTTCGGTAAAATAATGATGCAACGTCCTAATATCTTAATTATGGATGAACCGACTAACCACATGGATATGGAATCCATTGAATCATTAAATATGGCCATGGAAAAATTTGAAGGCACCATTATTTTTGTGAGTCATGACCGTGAGTTTGTATCCAGTATAGCAACCCGTGTTATTGAATTAAAAAATGAAGGTTATGTAGATTTTGCTGGCACTTATGACGAATATTTAGCGAGCCAAGTATAAATACATCCATCCGCTATAAGCATTACTCACTGTATTGAATGTTTATAGCGGTATATTTTTATCTTATTTAACACTACATAACACGATAAGGACTCCTTTTGCTTAGTTATCGTCATGCATTTCACGCGGGAAATTTCGCCGACGTATTAAAACATTCAGTACTTACCTTAGTATTAGAATATATGACGCGAAAAGAAAAAGGATTTTATTATATTGATAGTCACTCTGGAGCAGGAATGTATTCGTTAGCTGATGAATATGCTCAAAAAACAGGAGAATTCAAAGACGGTATAGCCAAAATAGTCAATCAACAAAATATACCAGATGCTTTGTCCGATTATATTGAATTAATTAAGTCTTTTAATCGTGAAAATGAACTTGATTTTTATCCTGGCTCGCCCGCTATAGCAAAATCTTTTGATCGCCGTCAAGACAGCGCTCATTTGTTCGAGCTTCATCCTACCGATAATCAATTATTATCTGAGTATTGCCATCGTTGGAATAAGTCTCATGTTAAAAAATCAGATGGGTACCAAGGAGTTTTAAGCCTAATACCTCCACCAAGCCGTCGCGGCATAGTGCTAATAGACCCACCCTATGAATTAAAAGAAGATTACCCAAAAGCAGTTAATACAATTATTACTGCTTATAAAAAGTTTGCCACTGGTACGTATATATTATGGTATCCAGTGGTAAAGCGTGAACTAGTCGACAAAATGAAAACTCAGTTTACTAACAGTGATATAAAAAACGTATTACAGGTAGAGTATTGCCAATTGGATGATACAGACGAGTATGGTATGACTGGTACAGGACTATTTATCGTAAATCCACCTTGGCAATTAGAAAGTCAACTAAATGAAATTTTACCTTTTTTAAAGGAGAAAATAGGTAATTCTCAAAGTCATTATTTATTATCGAAATTAATTGAAGAGTAAGTATACAAGTTACTTTTTAAATCATTTACCTCAATACTATTCTCTATAAACTAAATATTGTGGAAGATCATCGTTAATTAATAACCAATCAACTTTAGTTTGAGTATAAATATGCGCGTCAGGCTTAACGTGAGAAATGTTATCGAAACTTGCGAGGGCTATCTCAATCGTTTTCGCATGTCGATTATATTTAGACTCGAAAATTAAGCTTGAACCGCAAGTTTTACAAAATTTTCTAACCGTAGAATTTTCAGCCTGATATGCCTCAAGGTTTTCTTCACCTGTTAGCCAATGTAAATTAGCTAACTTAACCTCCACAAAAGTAGAAAACGCTGCACCATGAAATTTTTGACACATAGAGCAATGGCAATGACCAATAGAGGGTAAGAGACTATCAACAGTAAATGATACTTTTCCGCACAAACAACTGCCTGAATTTTTCATAAAAATTTAGCCTGTTTGTTGAGAGTTAAAATAATCTCCCTCATTCTCTTTGCTGAGTTCTATTACAGTGACAGCCACTTCCATCCCATCGACGGTCCACTTCTCATTAAGATCATTATACAAAACTCTCGCGATCAGTGTCTTTAATGAGTCATCACTATAGCTGACAATCATATTACAAATATGGTTATGAATTTCTTGATAATCAGGTATTGCCACATGCACAGGTTCAATTTCTTTTCCCGTGAATGTTCTGCTTTTATACCAAGTTTTAGGTATTATTTTAAATTCCCTTGCCATACAAAATCCTTTTTCAGACGGTAAAACAAACTCCACTGTTATAAATAATAGATGAATTCCCTTAGATTCACATAATTTTTTGCAATAAAGTTACCTATTACCCAGAATTTCTTGGTAACTATCAGGTTTATTATATTGATTAATTATTGACATAATTTTGTTTATATCATGCTTCTCTAAGAATTTTTTTGAAAATGCGAGGTATGAGGGTTCCACAATTTTAGAGATATTAAGAACAGAGGTTTTATTTTCTACGCTCATGTTTTTAATTTAAGAATATGCTGCATGTGCATCCGCAATCACTAAATCTACTCGGTCAAGTAAAAGCATATTTAATGCATCTTCAAGTTTTCTTACTTCAACAATCTTTAAGTTACTTTTATTTTTGGCTGATTCGAATGGTTCTCTCATCAAAACGGCCCTTACTTTTGCTATAGCCTTTATTCCTTGAATATCATCAAAACTGGTAAATTCAAATTTATCATTTGATCTTTTGATTAAAACCGAACCATTGAAATTTATCAGTGCTTTTTC
>Ga0233426_10002426_pt1 | contig 15613 bp, 13 predicted proteins | sample SI_118_April2016_6_FD_179875 | JGI IMG/M metagenome (GOLD analysis project Ga0233426, IMG submission 179875) | Seawater microbial communities from Saanich Inlet, British Columbia, Canada - SI_118_April2016_10_MG | ecosystem: Environmental > Aquatic > Marine > Inlet | place: Canada: British...
CTTGGTTAATCAGAACCGCAAAATATCCTTCACCAAGTTGCGCGAAAGGAGCAGCATCCGTTATCCGGTCCGCATCGTAGCTGGCATAGGCGCGGATACGTGCCGGCTCACCCTCTTCGGTTGGGCCATAATAATCCGTCGCAATCATGCGAACAGCACCTTTGGACTGAACCTGCAAAGACAACTTCCAGCGCAATTTGATCGTTTGACCAATCAATGCTGTCAACACAGCCATTTCCGCAACAAGCGCTTCAACAACTGGCGGATAATTGTGTTGCTTTAGAATGCCATCCAAAACACCATCAAGGCGCGCGACACGGCCACGAATATCTGAAGCATCCAGTTGAAAGGGCAGAACTGAGTCGTCCCAAGTGATTTTTTGTCCTAGTGACATCGGCTTTCCTTATACGCAGGCTGTGGGCATACAGCGCATATATAAGCGCGGCAACCTTTGGTCCAAGTGCAAGCATATGATGAAACGTTTTGGTACGGCACCCAAAAGAGGAATCCAGTATCGTACGCGCCCCGGTGCATACGCAATTCTTGTTAGAGACGGCCAAGTCTTGCTGACATTTCAGGAAGAGCCAGAGCCAGAATTCCAGATACCCGGTGGCGGTATAGATCCCGTTGAAAACATGGTTCCAGCCTTGCGGCGTGAGGTTTTCGAAGAAACTGGTTGGTCCATAGGATCACCTTTAAGAGTAGGCGCGTTCCGCTGTTTCGTATTCTTGCCCGAATATGACATGTGGGCTGACAAGATTTGCCATGTTTTCTTAGCAAGACCCGCATTGCGCATCAGTGCGCCGACAGAAAAAGGCCACCACTGTCATTGGGTTTCTCCTGACATTGCCCCCACTCTTGTCGAAAGCCCCGGTGCCAAGCATTTCCTGCGACAAGCCTTACTTCATGTCCCCTAAGGATTATATTCATACAGCACCGCGGAAACGTCATCTGGAAAACCCGCCTCTTCTGCATATTCCGAAAGCATCCAAACAAGCGTTTCCAGTAATTGAGGTCCACGCATGCCATTAAGATCGCGGATCATCTTTTCTAAACCGTCCTCACCCAACATAACGTCGTTCACGTCAGGACATTCCGTTATGCCATCAGAGGCGAGAAGGAGCTGATCACCTTTTTCCAACTTTATATGGAATTCCTCAAACTCAGCATCAGCAAAAAGACCTACGGGTAGCCCGCCCGTTCCATCTTGTTCAATTTCTCCGTTTACCCGACGCACCAAGGGATGTGGATGGCCCGCCTGACATAGGGTTACATTGCCTGTTTTCATATCAGCAAGCGCTAGAATCACTGTGAAATAGTGATCCGTTTCCATTTCTTCCAGCACGATTCGGTTAAGATCAGTCACAACATCAGACAGTGCCCGAGCTATTATTTTGTCGTCCGGGCCCGTTGTTAATGCAATGTTTTGCTCAGTTGAGGGTGATGTTAGATATCCCGCCAACCGCGCCGTCATCAATGCTGAACTAACCCCGTGCCCAGATACATCGATCGCAAACATGCCAACTTCGGTCTTTGAAACAGGGAAATAGCCAACAAGATCACCGCCCACATGACCAGCCGGCATCAGCACAAACGAAAGCGCAGCATGGTCAAAGTTTCTAAATTTCTCCCTAACCAGCGATTGCTGTAGTTTCTTTGCTTCAATCAAATCCTGGTTAAGTGAATCGTGCACAACACGCAGCTTTTCCAGCGTCTCGGAAACAATTTTAGTCTGTTTGGTCAACGCTCTCTGCATTTGAATTATGCGTTCACCTGCTGTCAAACGCGCACGAAGTTCCAGCACGCTCACTGGTTTGGTTAGGAAATCATCTGCACCGCCTTGCAAACCCTGCGCCACCTCATTCTTCGCACTCTTGGAGGTCAACAAAATGAAGTATCCGTAGCCTTCTCGCGGCAGCGATTTGAAGGCATGGCAAAACTCCAAACCGTCCATCCCAGGCATCATCCAATCACTCAACACCATATCGGGCGGCCAATCAGCACATATATCTAGCGCCGCTTGGCCTGAATCAGCCTCACGCACCTCATACCCCATGCTTTTTAACGACACAGACAAAATGCGCCTTTGAAGGCGACTATCATCCACAATCAACACCTTGATGTATCGCACGCGTTCTTGCGCAAGGTCCGGACCGTTTATTTCTTGAATCGCACTCACAAAAATTCCCTTCGACGCACTAAGTACGGGTCAAAACCTAAGGAACTCTAAAAGTTAAAATTGAATATGAAAATTGGCCGAGACCTCAGAATTGCAACAGATTATTTACCTTTGCAGCGCTAACTTAGCACGAGGAGGCCGCATGATAGACTGGGAAAGAATAATCGAATTGAGCGAAGAAATCGGGCTGGACGACTTCGATGAAGTTGTCGAGTTATTCCTCAGCGAAGTAGAAGAGCGTTTAACGACATTGCTCTCTAAAGGAGATCACGAGTGTGTTGAGGAAGATTTGCATTTCTTGAAGGGCAGCGCCTTGAACCTGGGGTTCAGTGATCTTGCAGCGATTTGTCACGAGGGAGAAGGGCGCGCGGCAAAGGGTGAACCCATGATTGATCGCCACAATATTCTAGCAGTCTACAACACTTCAAAAGCAGAGTTTTTAGAGTGTTTGGCAGGAAAAATTGCCGCTTAGATCAGACAAATTTGTGCATTTCGTTCAATTTTCCGGTTTTGGATTCTCGAAGGAATTTCCGACGCAATCCCTTCATACCTGCGATCCAACCCTTATGATCTACCCCTTTCGCCTTGCAGTAGTCCAAAACCTGCGGATGGGGTAAAATCAAAAACTCTTTAGCCTCTATGCCCGCAACAATGATTTGCGCCGCTTCGGATGCAGAAATAAGCGATCCGACCGCATCGGTCTTGTCAGACATCTCAAGAAGGGGGGTAGCAACGTACTGCGGACAAACAACGGATACATCTATGCCGTCATCATTATGGGTAATGGCCAACGACTCTGCAAAGCTAACAGCTGCATGTTTGGTCGCCGAATATGCAGCATCACCAATTTGGTTAAGCAAACCCGCTGCCGAAGCAACATTTACCAAATGCCCATGGCCTCGTTCGATCATTGTCGGAAGCAAGGCCCTCGAGGCATAGACATGTGCCATCACGTGCACGTCCCAATTTAATTGCCAATCATTGTTAAGCGCTGATGCCGCATGACTGGGTTCAGGACGCGCCAAACCAGCATTCGAGATAAAAATGTCGACTGGTCCAAGCTTGGTTTCGACGTCATCAATTAAACGAACAATGTCGCATTCTTTTGTGACGTCACATTGAAATGCCATCGCCCCGATTGAATGTGCTACCGAATGAGCGGCGTCGCCGTTCAGGTCGGCAATACAAACCTTCGTGCCTTGCTTGGAAAACACGCGTGCTATCGCAGCGCCGATACCACTACCTGCACCTGTGATTATGACCGTTTTTTCAATGGACATAGGACTTCCTTAAATCAAAAATTGTGCAAGAATTTCATCGTTTGTTATGTCCGTATGGCTGAACCCCGCAGCCGTGAGCCGGACCAACAGTACATCAAAATTCTTGGCCTCTTTGGTTTCTAGGCCGATCAGGACAGACCCAAAATTTCGCGCCGATTTCTTAAGGTATTCAAAACGGCTGATGTCGTCATCAGGGCCAAGCATCCCCAAAAACTCTTTCAATGCACCCGGTCGCTGCGGCATGCGCAGAACAAAGTACTTCTTTAGTCCCGCAAACCTTTGTGCGCGTTCTTTCACTTCCGGCAGACGTTCAAAATCGAAATTTCCACCAGACGCAACGCAAACGATCCGCTGACCCGCGATCTGATCACGCAAATCCTTTAGTGCGTCCAGCGCAAGTGCGCCCGCAGGTTCAAGAACGATCCCTTCGATATTGAGCATCTCAAGCATAGTCGTACACACGCGATCTTCGTTGATCTGGAGCGTGTCTTTCAACGCGACCTCTTTCAAACGCTCAAAAGTACGGGCACCGATTTGCCCAACCGCTGCACCGTCTGCAAACGTATCAACGTGCGATAATGAAACGGGTTTCCCTGCTTGCAACGCAGCAAAAAGACATGCCCCACCCATGGGTTCGACAAAACTCATCGCTGTGCGATCATCAACGTAGCTGCGCACTCCTGCCGATAATCCACCGCCGCCGACCGGCAAAACAATGCGATCCGGCATGCCGCCAAGCTGTGCTTCAATTTCAACTGCGACTGTCGCTTGCCCCTCGATCACATCTTCGTCGTCGAACGGTGACAAAAAATGACCCTCAACACCGCCACAATAGGTCTGCGCCGCGCGTAAAGTGTCATCGAAATAATCGCCCACTAGCCGAATTTCGATATGCTCACCGCCAAAAATACGCGTTTTATCAATTTTCTGCTGCGGCGTGGTCACGGGCATAAAAATAGTGCCCTTCACCTGAAAATGCTTGCACATATACGCGACGCCCTGCGCATGATTGCCTGCACTCGCGCAGACAAAATGACCCTTTTCGGGATTTGCGCTCAGCACCTTACGCATCGCATTAAACGCACCGCGAATTTTGTAAGACCGTACCGGCGACAGGTCTTCGCGCTTCAGCCAAATATCCGCGCCGAATTTCTCGGACAAATGAACATTACGTTGTAGCGGCGTTGGCGGAATCACACCGCGGATCGCGTGCTCTGCAAGGATGGCTCTATCTTGAAAACTGGTCATTCCATGTGTTTGACCCAGCAAAGACGCGCATTCAAGGGATATACGTAACACGTTGCCTTGAAGCGCCTTTGAAAAAACGATATCGCGCGCTTAAATTCTCCTGAAAGGAACCCACGATGACAGCGCCTAAAAAAGTCGTTTTGGCCTATTCCGGCGGCCTCGACACTTCGATCATTCTGAAATGGCTTGAAATTGAGTACGGTTGCAAGGTTGTGACCTTCACCGCCGATTTGGGCCAAGGCGAAGAGCTAGAACCAGCCCGCGCCAAGGCAGAATTGATGGGTGTCAAAGACATCTACATCGAAGACGTGCGTGAAGAGTTTGTGCGTGACTTCGTTTTCCCGATGTTCCGCGCGAATGCAGTTTATGAGGGTTTGTACCTGCTCGGCACGTCCATCGCGCGTCCTTTGATTTCCAAACGCTTGATCGAGATTGCTGAAGAAGTTGGCGCCGATGCGATTGCGCATGGCGCGACTGGAAAAGGCAACGATCAAGTGCGATTTGAATTGGCGGCCTACGCGCTGAACCCTGACATCAAGGTGATCGCGCCTTGGCGCGAGTGGGATTTGACCAGCCGGACCAAGCTAATTGATTTCGCTGAAAAGCATCAGATCCCGATCGCAAAAGACAAGCGCGGCGAAGCACCATTTTCTGTCGACGCGAACCTGTTGCACACCTCGTCAGAGGGTAAGGTTTTGGAAGATCCAGCCGTTGATGCGCCCGATTACGTGTATCAGCGCACTGTCAGTCCAGAAGATGCCCCGAACGAGGCCGAGTTCATCGAAATTGGTTTCGAACAGGGCGATGCGGTTTCCATCAACGGCGAAGCGATGAGCCCTGCAACAGTTCTGACCAAGCTGAATGAACTTGGCGGAAAGCACGGCATCGGTCGCCTTGATCTGGTTGAGGGACGTTTTGTTGGCATGAAATCGCGCGGCATCTACGAAACGCCCGGCGGTACAATTTTGCTAGAAGCACATCGTGGAATCGAGCAGATCACGTTGGATCGTGGCGCGGGTCACTTGAAAGATGAGCTGATGCCGCGCTACGCAGAGCTGATCTACAATGGTTTCTGGTTCAGCCCCGAACGTGAAATGTTGCAGGCCGCGATTGATCACAGTCAAAAGCATGTGACAGGAACCGTGCGATTGAAACTATACAAAGGATCTGCGCGCACCGTGGGTCGTTGGTCAGATCACAGCCTGTATTCAGAGGCACATGTGACGTTTGAAGATGATGCAGGTGCATATGATCAAACGGATGCGGCCGGCTTTATCCAGCTTAACGCGTTGCGTCTTAAACTGCTTGCCGCACGTGAGCGCCGCCTCAAGAAATAGAGACTCTAAATTGAAAGTTTATGCGCTGCCAGTTCTTCATAGATTGGCAGCGCTTTTTCGTTCAGCGCTGCAAGTTCACCGTTGAGCACGGGCAAATCACCCTCACCCCCAGAAAATCCAGTCGAATTGTGAACCGCGTCGTACCAATGGCTTGCCCAAGCACCGTCGAACGATTTTGGCCCGACTGGCCACGATAACATTGCCGGGTCCCACTCAAGCCCGATTGCATCGCATAGGTCGCGCAACTCTGCCTCAGGATCTGCGCGCACATCTGCAGAATCGATTACGATTGGCGTTTGGCCTAGCGATTTCACGTGTTCGAACAGCTCTAATTGCTGCGCAAATCCGATATCAGCTAGGGTCAGCGCATCATGTTTGTTCGCCCAGCTTGCCAACACACGGGATGGATGGCGGATCAGAAAAACGTTCGTCACCCCTTTCATCCAGTCGCGCGAAATACTTGGAACCATGTGTTGCGTCATGTGCTTTTGATAAGAGTGCGGGGTTTCTTTCGCCTTAGATAAATCAGTAATCACCACCTTTGGGTCAACTGACTGCGACGCAATAACAGCGTCGCGCATCGGATGATCAAATCCAGTCTTTGCGAGGTAAGTCGCATAGAATGGTTCATCCACAGCGGTGACGTCAGCGCGGTTCGCAAAGCTATACATCAGCGCCGTTGATAGGTTTCGCGGGCCGGACCACATCGCAATTTTCATGAACCGCTCTCCTTGGTTAACGAATGCTAAGCACTGAAACACTTCGCGCCAATAGGTAAATTCACCTCACCAAGCCGTGACATTCAATGACATACGATTGCGTGCCTCGCGTTCATGGCGCAGGTTTGCCGAAAAGGAGAACCTAAATGTTCCAACTTAAGCAGATTAAGCCAGCCCTCCTCGCAGGTCTTATGGCTATCGGATTCGCGTTTCAATCCGCGCCCGTACAGGCCGCTGGAACCGAAACACTGACCCTTGCAGGCGGATGTTTCTGGTGTATCGAAAGTGATTTCGAAAGCGTTAAGGGCGTAAAGGAAGTTGTCTCTGGCTATACTGGCGGCAAACGTGTGCTGACGCGGTTCGGAGCCGTCAAGCAATCGGATGCATACAAAAAGTGTCGTAAGGGATGCGGCCGCGATGCGCGTGTTAAGCAACTTTGGGGCGCAGCAGCACCCTTTGCATCACGCTAGACGCCAGAAAATTCCTCGGCCTCTTTCAGGTCGGGGATCACATCAGCGGTCCCCATGCGCGTCACCATCAAAGCAGCGGCGCGCATCGCCAGCGAAATTGCTTGGCCCATTGATAGGCCACGATCCAAACCTGACAGAACGTAGCCAGTGAACGTGTCGCCTGCCCCAGTGGTGTCTATGGGGGTCACTTTCAGCGCGTCGAACTTTCGATCAATCCCATTCGTTTTATTCAGCCAGCGCGCGCCGTCGCTTCCAAGCGTCACGATGATATCTTCGATCTTGAGATCTTCAATTTTGAGGCCCAGCGCTGTTTCTAATTGCTCTGCCTCAATCTGGTTCAGGATCAGAAAATCCAAAAACGGCAGAACTGCTATCACAGCCTCCGCATCAAACGGTGCAGCCGCATAACAGACACGAAAACCTAATTTAGAGCCTACTTCCGTCGCAATCAATTGCGCATTCGTTTCATTCTGCATCACCAGAATATCGCCTGTACTACCTGCGCTTAACGCTGCTGATATGGCGTTCTCTTTTATCGCTTGGTTGGCCCCAGAAAACAGCGTGATCGCGTTCTCGCCTGCATCGTCCACATTGATAATCGCGTGCCCCGTTGGCACATCAAGTTGCGCGATATGGCGCGTATCGACGCCGTATTCCATCAGTCGATCACGCGCCCAAAGGCCGTCCGCACCAACCGCACCAATATGCGCGACATGACTGCCTGCACGTGCCGCAGCGACGGACATATTGGCGCCCTTACCGCCAAGGCCTGTTTGCAAAGAATGTGCGGCCAGCGTTTCACCGGGCCCCGGTAAATGCGGAACCCGGTACACATGATCAGCGTTGATAGAGCCTAGATTAAAAATCGTCATACTACGCCCTTCAAAAAGTTAACCAACCTTACAAGCCGCCAAAACCGCCATGTTCAGAATGTCATTCGCCGTCGCAACGGTCGAACAAATCTGGATCGGCTTATCAACGCCACTTAGGATAGGACCAATCACAGTCGCACCCGCAAGTTCCTGCATCAGCTTAACCGAAATACTGGCCGAGTGGCGCGCGGGAACAACAAGGACATTCGCGGGGCCCGTAAGACGAGAGAAAGGATATTGCTCTGCCGACTTGGCATTCAAAGCAACATCGACGGTCATTTCGCCTTCGTATTCAAAATCAACACCACGTGCTTTCAAAACATCCGGCGCGATATGCATCTTTTCAGCGCGCTCTGACACGGGGTAACCGAACGTCGAAAAGCTAACGAAGGCAACGCGCGGCACTAAACCAAGATCGCGCGCAACGGCTGCACCACGCTCTGCGATCGTCGCCAAATCATTTTCGTCGGGCCATTCATGCACCAACGTATCGGCCATCAGAACGATCCGGCCTTTATGCAAAAGCGCAGTCACACCTACCGCACCATGTTTCGCAGAGGCATCAAAAACGTGGTTCACCAACTCAAGCACATGCGCAGATTTCCTCGTGGAGCCGGTTACCAAACCATCCCCATGCCCATGCGCCAGCATCAAGGATGAGAACACATGCCGATCCCGCGTCGCAAGGCGATGAACATCGGCACGATCCAAACCTTTGCGTTGTAAACGTTCATATAGATACTCTTTGTACGTATCCATATGCTGCGTATTCGCCGCATTCACAATTTCCAACTCACGGAACGCATCGCCCATGCCAGCCTCTTCCAGCTTGGCTTTAACGTCGTTGGAACGTCCCACGACCAAGGCTTTGCCCAGACCGTTTCGCTGGTATTGAACCGCAGCGCGCAACACACGTGGATCATCGCCTTCTGCAAAAATCATACGCGCCTGCGCTGTGCGGGCACGCGCATTGATACCACGCAAAATGTTGGCCGTCGGATCCATGCGTGTCTTCAACGAAAGCTCGTACGCGTCCATGTCGATGATCGGACGACGCGCAACACCTGTGTGCATACCAGCTTTCGCAACAGCGGGCGGAATACGGTGGATCAAACGCGGATCGAACGGTGTTGGAATGATGTAATCACGACCAAACATCAGATTTTTGCCGTAGGCCATCGCCACTTCGTCAGGGACATCTTCACGCGCTAATTGCGCCAAAGCGTGGGCACACGCGATCTTCATTTCATCGTTTATCGCGCGCGCATTGATGTCCAAAGCACCGCGGAACAGGTAGGGAAAACCCAACACGTTGTTAACTTGGTTCGGATAATCAGAACGACCCGTCGCAACAATCGCATCTGCGCGCACTTCATGCGCATCCTCGGGCGTAATCTCTGGATCAGGGTTCGCCATCGCGAAAATCACTGGATTGTCGGCCATGCTGATAACCATGTTCTGCGTCACAGCACCCTTAACGGACACCCCTAGAAAAACATCCGCACCTACCATTGCCTCGTCCAAGGTACGCAGTTCAGTCGTAATCGCATGCGCAGATTTCCACTGGTTCATGCCCTCTGTACGACCCTGATAGATCACACCTTTGGTATCACACACGATGCAATTGTTATGCTTGGCGCCCATAGATTTCAGCAATTCGATACACGCAATGCCGGCCGCACCCGCACCGTTCAGAACGATTTTGACGTCTTCAATCTTCTTGCCGGATATGTGCAGCGCGTTCAAAAGGCCCGCCGCACAGATGACAGCGGTTCCGTGTTGATCATCGTGGAAGACAGGGATGTCCATTTCTTCCTTCAAACGCTGCTCAATGATGAAACACTCGGGCGCTTTGATGTCTTCTAGGTTAATGCCGCCAAACGTAGGCCCCATCAAACGAACCGCATCACAGAACGCGTCAGGATCTTCTGTGTCCAGTTCAATATCGATAGAGTTCACGTCAGCGAAGCGCTTGAACAGAACCGCCTTCCCCTCCATCACAGGTTTTGAACCAAGCGCGCCCAGATTTCCAAGGCCCAGCACAGCCGTACCGTTGGAAATAACCGCAACCAGATTGCCCTTGTTGGTGTAATCATAGGCCAGTTCAGGATTTTCAGCGATTGCCAAACACGGCACGGCGACACCTGGCGAATAGGCCAAAGATAGATCGCGCTGCGTCGTCATCGGCACGGTCGCCGTGATTTCAAATTTTCCCGGCGTGGGCTCTAAATGGAACGCGAGTGCGTCTTCGTCGGTGATTTTCTGTCTAGACATTATGCTGCGTTCCCTATGGCGTTGGAACTTCTTAGCTTAAGCGCCCTTCACGCTCAACTCCTCGTCGAAATACACCTTTCGCCCTTAGTGTCGCACCGCTAGTCTGCGCCCCATGTTCAGGGGGACTGCATGAGCACCGAAAAACCAACCGTAACGCCCATGATGGCGCAATTTATGGAAATCAAAGCCAGCTATCCTGATGCACTGCTGTTTTATAGGATGGGTGATTTTTACGAACTGTTCTTCGATGACGCCGTCGCCGCGTCCGAGGCGCTGGATATTGCCCTGACGAAACGTGGCAAACACGAAGGCAGCGAAATTCCGATGTGCGGCGTTCCCCATCACGCGGCTGAAGGTTATCTTTTGACGTTGATCCGTAAAGGGTTCCGCGTCGCCGTTTGCGAACAAATGGAAAGTCCTGCAGAGGCGAAAAAACGTGGTGCAAAATCCGTAATGCGCCGTGAAGTTATTCGTCTTGTGACCCCCGGGACGTTGACCGAAGAAAGCCTGCTAGATGCGCGCCGTCACAACTATCTTGCGGCCTACGCAGATGTACGCGGCGATGGCGCATTGGCTTGGGCTGATATGTCCACAGGCGCGTTTCACGTGATGCCCCTCGCATCGGTTCGTTTGTCGCCCGAATTGGCCCGCCTTGCCCCTAGTGAAGTTGTATTGTCTGACACGTCATCACCCGAAACCTACGATTTAGTCACTGAATCAGGGGCTGCTATATCCCCCTTATCCCCCGGCGCATTTGACAGTACCCAAGGCGCGAAACGCATTTGCGACGTCTTTCAAATTGCGTCCTTAGATGCATTTGGCGAATTCACACGCCCTGAAATTTCCGCGATGAACGCGTTGATCGAATACTTGGAGATCACTCAAAAAGGGAAACTCCCCCTACTGCGTCCGCCCCAAAAGGAAAGCAGCGGTGGCACGATGCAAATCGATGCCGCCACGCGTCGAAATCTGGAACTGACGGCCAGCCTAAATGGCGGTCGTGCAGGTTCGCTTTTGTCCGTAATTGATCGCAGTGTAACGGCTGGGGGCGGACGTTTGTTGGAGCGTCGCTTGTCTAGCCCATCGCGCGATATTGCTACGATCCATTCCCGCCTTGCTGCGGTCACTTGGTTCTTTGAAAACAACCGTACCACCGAAGATCTACGCGGCACTTTACGCAAAGTCCCTGATTTAGATCGTGCTTTGTCTCGCTTGTCTTTGGAACGCGGCGGCCCGCGCGATGTCGCTGCTATCCGCAATGGACTTGAGCAAGCCAAAGACATTCAAAAACAAGGTCTCACTGAGGCACCAGATCTTTTGGTAACAAACTTGATCGCGCTTTCAGGTCACGCAGACCTTATTCAATTGCTCGACGAGGCGCTTGTTGCAGACCCCCCCTTGCTAGCCCGCGATGGTGGCTTCATCGCTACTGGTTTTGATGACGATCTCGACGACACACGCGCACTACGCGACGAGGGCCGAAGCGTCATCGCAACAATGCAAAAGAACTATGCCGAAATTGCTGGTATCACGTCGTTGAAAATCAAGCACAACAATGTCCTTGGTTACTTTATCGAAACCACCGCTGCGCACACTGAAAAGATGCTTGCCGCGCCTTTGAATGAAACCTTCATTCACCGTCAAACGACAGCCAATCAAGTGCGCTTTACGACAGTTGATCTGTCCGAAATTGAAACCAAAATCCTAAACGCTGGCAATCATGCGTTGGAAATTGAAAAACGTCATTATCAGACCCTAACAACGGCGATTCTTGACAAAGCTGCTGAAATTTCAAACACCGCGCGCGCCCTTTCAGAGATCGATCTAAACGCAAGTCTCGCCGCCCTCGCCCGTGCAGAGGACTGGAGTGCGCCGAAAGTAGACAACACCAGAATGTTTCACGTGACAGGCGGTCGTCACCCCGTCGTCGAACAAGCGCTGCGGAACCAAGGCAGCACGCCCTTCATCGCCAACAGTTGCGACCTTTCCAATGATGCCGACGGCGCTGCGATCTGGCTTCTGACGGGTCCCAACATGGCAGGTAAATCAACGTTCCTGCGCCAAAATGCCCTTATCGCAGTGTTGGCGCAAATGGGTAGCTACGTGCCCGCGCAAGACGCACACATCGGCATCATCAGCCAGCTTTTCAGTCGCGTCGGTGCGTCCGATGACCTTGCGCGCGGGCGTTCAACTTTCATGGTTGAAATGGTCGAAACCGCTGCAATCCTGAACCAAGCAGATGATCGCGCGCTCGTAATCCTTGATGAAATCGGCCGCGGCACAGCAACCTATGACGGTCTTTCCATCGCATGGGCGACGCTTGAACACCTGCATGACGTGAACCGATCCCGCGCGCTGTTCGCTACACACTATCATGAACTTACCAACCTCACCGCAAAACTGGACGGCGCTGAAAACGCCACAGTTTCTGTGCGCGAATGGGAGGGCGATGTCATCTTCCTTCATGAAGTCATCAAAGGTGCCGCCGACCGCAGCTACGGCGTCCAAGTCGCCAAACTCGCTGGTCTTCCCGCAACCGTTGTCGAACGCGCACGCATCGTCTTGGATGCCCTCGAAAAAAGCGAACGCGAGGGTGGTGGACAAAAGGCGGTCATCGACGACTTGCCTCTCTTTTCAGCAACACCACCACCGCCACCAATCCGAACCAAACAATCGCCAGCGGTAGATCTGCTAGAAACGATTCACCCAGACGAACTTACCCCAAAAGAAGCGCTAGACCTTATCTATAAACTAAAAATGGCGTCGCAAACTTAATCGCGACGCCATTCTTCACCTTTTCAAAATATCCCCGCCGGAGGCAGGAACACTTTAACCGACTGACGAACTCACCCCAACTTGGGCCGGACGCAGCAGGCGATCGAACAACATGAACCCTTCTGCTGCGACCTGAATAATCTCACCCGCTTTGGTTCCAGGAACAGGTGCTTCAAACATCGCTTGATGCACTTTTGGATCAAACTTGTCGCCAACTTCAGGCGATACAGGCGTAATTCCATGCTTGCCGAACACATTGATCAACTCACGCATGGTCAATTCAACGCCCTCGATCAAAGCAGCAGACACTTCGCGCTGCTCATCTGTTGCCGCTTCCAAAGCACGCTTCATGTTGTCGTAAACGGGCAGCAAATCACGCGCCAATTTTGAACCACCGTAGTTCTCTGCTTCTTTGCGGTCCCGGTCAGACCGCTTGCGCGAATTCTCGGCATCCGCCAAGGCACGCATGAAACGGTCCTTGAATTCATCACGTTCAGCCGTCACCACAGCCAAAGCATCCGCAGCCAACTCGTCTTCTGTTGGTTCTGCTTCTTCTTGCTCGTCGAACTCCGCCTCTAGCGCGTCCAGATCGTCCAAAAATTCGTTTTCGTCACGCTCAGCCATATCTTTTACCTCTAACTCCGGTCGGAAATCAGCTTACCAACCAGTTGCGCCGTGTAGTCGACTATCGGAACGATACGCCCATAGTTAAGCCGCGTCGGACCGATAACACCCACTGCACCAATAATTTTTCGCTCAGCGTTCATATAGGGAGAAACCACCAAAGAGGAACCCGAAAGTGAGAAAAGTTTGTTCTCAGAACCAATAAAAATGCGCACGCCGTCGCCATCTTGGGTCAGCTCCAAGAAATCAGCGATATCACGCTTACGTTCTAGGTCATCAAACAGCGTTCTGATGCGTTCCAACTCTTCTTCTGGTGCTTCGTCAGCTAGTAAATTTGACCGCCCACGCACGATCAAACGTTCGTGGTGTTCACCTTTATTTTCCCAAACAGCCAGTCCGCTATCAACAAGGTCACGCGCCAAAACATCAATTTCCTGGCGGCGCGAAGAAATTTCTTGGCGAATGACAGTTTGCAGTTCGCTTAACGTGCGCCCTTCCATCAAGGCATTCAGAAAATTCGCAGCTTCGCGCATAGAGCTTGGCGTTTGACCGGGGGGCGGTGTGAACAAACGGTTTTCGACATGCCCATCCGCAAAAACCAAAACAACCAACGCGCGGTCCACTGAAAGTGACACAAATTCAATATGCTTGATCGCCGCTTCATGTTTTGGCGTCAAAACAAGAGATGCGCGCTGCGTGACGCCAGACAAAGCCGAACCAACACGATCCAAAATATCACCAACATCCGATCCATTATCAACTGTGGAATTGATTTTCTGGCGATCATCATTGTTCAGATCGTCTACTTCCAGCAAACCATCCACAAACATCCGCAACCCTTGCTGCGTCGGGATACGCCCAGAACTGACATGCGGACTACCCAAAAGGCCGTGATATTCCAGATCCTGCATCACATTACGGATCGTTGCGGCACTGACCTTTTCAGACAGCGACCGCGTCAGCGTCCGCGATCCAACGGGTTCCCCATTCGCCAAATATCCCTCGACAACCTGTCGAAAGACCTCGCGCGAACGATCGTTCATTTCTGATAGTAACTGTGGGCCGTCTTGCATGCGCATCACCTATAACACGGATCTATTAAAGGCCCCCTTATCGCCAAAGGTCAATCGGGGTTGCGTAACCATCTAGGCACCCTGTATCCCGTGGGCAAATTGAAAGGATATCACATGCGACCCTCTGGACGTGAACTCAACGAAATGCGCTCGGTTTCTATCGAGACAGGTGTGACGAAACATGCAGAAGGATCGTGCATGATCAAGATGGGCGACACGCATGTTTTGTGTACCGCCAGCCTTGAACCACGCGTTCCACAGTTCATCAAGGGCTCTGGTCTTGGGTGGGTCACAGCAGAATACGGCATGCTGCCGCGTTCAACTACATCGCGCATGCGCCGTGAGGCAGCGGCAGGCAAGCAAGGTGGTCGCACGGTCGAAATACAGAGACTAATAGGGCGTTCTTTGCGTGCAGGCGTTGATCGCGTTGCACTAGGTGAACGTCAAATCACCATCGATTGTGATGTTATCCAAGCAGACGGTGGCACGCGCTGTGCCTCTATCACTGGTGGTTGGGTTGCCTTGAAATTGGCGGTGAACAAGCTGATCAAAGCAGGCGATATCGCATCTGATCCGCTGATTAGTCCCGTTTCTGCGATCTCTTGTGGGATCTACGCAGGCCAAGCCATTCTTGATCTGGATTACCCAGAGGACAGCGAAGCGGGCGTTGATGGCAACTTTATCATGCTTGCCAATGGCCAAATGATCGAAGTCCAGATGAGCGCGGAAGGCAGTACATATTCGCGTGATCAAATGAACCAG
>Ga0233426_10002428_pt1 | contig 15606 bp, 13 predicted proteins | sample SI_118_April2016_6_FD_179875 | JGI IMG/M metagenome (GOLD analysis project Ga0233426, IMG submission 179875) | Seawater microbial communities from Saanich Inlet, British Columbia, Canada - SI_118_April2016_10_MG | ecosystem: Environmental > Aquatic > Marine > Inlet | place: Canada: British...
TTTCATTCAATTCACAAATTATAGTAGTAATTGGGTTTTGCAAAATATTATCTATTTGTAATATTTTATCTTCTGAGGTTCCGATAAGAAGTTTAGGGTCATCTACCTGCAAATCTCCAGATACAGCAACCTGAACTTCATCTAATATTGTGGTTAGATCTATGGTCATAATGCCGTCACCATCGTCATCACAGAAATTATAATCAGAAGAAGAATTTGGACAAGTACCCCAAATTGGAAGATTACTTTCAGATAATGCTCCATTTCCTGAATTAAAACCCGGCATTACTTCTTCTTCAGTAATATTTGTAACGCACCAACCTGATAAATTTTGATTGAAATCATTTGCGTGTTCAAACATCCACCCCATATCAGTCACACTACTTACATCCCAATTACCTATATCTTGATTGAAACCATCTGCATCTGCAAACATACTCCTCATATTAGTAACACTATTAACATCCCAAGAACTTATATCTCCATTGAAAATATCTGACATCTTAAACATCTTACCCATATCGGTCACACTACTAACATCCCAAGAGTTTAAATCTTGATTGAAATCGCTCATATTTGCTAACATCTCATACATATCAGTTACATTACTCACATCCCAATCATTGAGGGGTTGATTGAAATCATATGCATTCTCAAACATACTTCTCATAGTAGTCACATTACTTGTATCCCAAGCACTTAAATCTCCGTTAAAATCCCTTTTGTTATAGAATGCATAACTCATGTCAGTTACTTGACTTACATCCCAGGTAGGCATTGCACCATATTCACTATCACTACACATTCCATCTACTCGATAAGCGTACGTGGCTAAACAAGTATTTATTGCATCTTGAAAATTAGCATCGGTGATTGGGGTAGCACTAGTTGATACTACTGTATTATTTTTTTTAATGACATTTCTTATGGGATATTTTTTCTTCGCATCTTCAGGGGTTTGAGAGAAAGATAAGAAAGATGAAAATAATAAGAGAAAAAAGATCCTATGAAAAGATTTGGTATTCATGAAATGAATTTTTTTAGCTTTTTTTTTTAAATAAGATGTAAATATAACGTAAGATTTATTGAATCATTGTTATTACTTTTGTAAAAATAAAAATTTATGGCAAGCAATACAATAACAACCGTTTGGAAAGAAAATATGGTTTTTGAATCCGACAATCCCAGTGGTGAAACCCTTTTTATGGATGCTCCTGATGAAGGAATTGAAAACAAAGGATTACGCCCAAAAGCATTAATGCTATCTTCTTTAGCAGGATGCTCAGGGTTGGATGTCGTTTCATTATTGAAAAAAATGAGAGCTGAGGTAGACGATTTTAAAATGGTTGTTCATGGAGAACTTACAGAAGAGCACCCGAGATATTATCACAAAGTAGTTATAGCATACCATTTTTATGGAAGTGATTTACAAGAAGATAAAATTAATAAAGCTGTTAAATTATCTGTAGATCAATACTGTGGTGTGATGGAAATGTTTCGCCAATTTGCAAAAGTAACCACAGAAGTGTATCTTCATAAGCAATAAAAATTGCAATGCGTTGGACTTTAAAAACAGCACCTAATTTATCCTTAGTTGATGAACTATCTGAAGTTCTCTCTATTGATAAAGTATTGTCTTCACTTTTAATTCAAAGAGGGATTCATACTTTTGATCAAGCTAAAAAATTTTTCCGCCCATCATTAGATGATCTTCATGACCCTTTCTTGTTAAAAGATATGGATATAGCTGTTTCTAGAATCGAAAAGGCAATTGCCAACAATGAAAATATTCTTATTTACGGAGATTATGATGTAGATGGAACAACAGCTGTTTCTCTGGTTTCCTCCTATTTAAAAACAATCACAACTAAAATCGCTACTTACATACCTGATAGGTATGATGAAGGGTACGGAATTTCAACCCAAGGAATTGATTTTGCAGCTGATCATAATTTTTCGCTAATTATAGCTCTAGATTGCGGAATCAAAGCTATAGAAAAAGTTAATTACGCTTCACAAAAAAATATTGATTTTATTATTTGTGATCATCATAAACCCGGCGATAAACTACCAAAAGCAGTAGCAGTTTTAAACGCAAAAAGAGAGGATTGCTCCTATCCTTTCGATGAGTTATGTGGTTGTGGTGTGGGATTTAAATTAATTCAAGCCTTAGCTTCAAAAAGAGGACAAACTCTAGAGGATTTGACACAATACTTAGATTTGGTAGCCACTGCAATTGCAGCAGATATTGTGCCTATAACTGGTGAAAATAGAATACTTACCTATTTTGGGCTACAGGTAATTAATTCAAACCCAAGAAATGGAATTAAGGCAATTATTCAGGGAGTAAAAAAAAATATACTAACCATTACTGATGTTGTTTTTATTATTGCTCCAAGAATTAATGCTGCTGGAAGAATGAAACACGGAAATTATGCCGTAGAACTATTAACTGAAATGGATTATGAGACAGCAATAAGTTTTGCTGCTTCAATTGAAAAATTCAATATAGAAAGAAAAGAAATCGATAAAAAAATTACCTATGAAGCTTTACAACAAATTGAGGCTGCTGATGAAAAAGAAAAATTTTCAACGGTTGTTTATTCTGAAGATTGGCATAAAGGTGTTATTGGTATTGTGGCTTCTAGACTCATAGAGTCTTATTACAGGCCTACTTTAGTTTTTACAAAAAGTGGTGAAAAACTAGCAGCCTCAGCCAGATCTGTAAAAGGTTTTGATGTTTATGAAGCCCTTGAACAATGCTCAGAACATCTAGAACAATTTGGAGGTCATAAGTATGCTGCCGGTTTAACATTAAGCCCTGATCAGTATTTTCCTTTTAAAGAAAAATTTGAAGCAGTGGTTAAAAAAACTATAGATAAAGAATTATTAATCCCTGAGATTGCCATTGACTCCCCTCTAGAATTGTCAGATATTACTCCAAAATTTTTTAGAATACTTAAGCAAATGGGGCCTTTTGGTCCAAAAAATATGAAACCTGTATTTACCACAAATGCTGTTAGAGACAATGGGTATGGTAAAAGGGTTGGAGCCGATAAAAGCCATTTAAAATTAAATATCATTAACGGAGCTGATCAAAAAACATATAATGCTATAGGTTTTGGCCTTGGTGATAAAATAACATCTACTCAAAATGATTTTGATATTGTATATAATTTAGATGAAAATGAGTGGAACGGAAATACTTCAATTCAGCTTTTATTAAAAGACATCAAATAAAACTGTTTTAATTTCATTTTAAAAACTTAACCTATAACTTCATTTACCGTTTTAAAGATTAAGTCATATTCATAGCCTTTCCGTAAAAGAAAGTCTTGTAACTTTTTTTTACGCTTATAAATATTCTTTTCTGTTATGCTATTATTTCTAGAATCAGTTATTCTATAAATAGTTTGTAAATACTCTTCCTCCTCAATTTCTTTTAAGGCAGTCTTTATGTTATAGGCAGAAATATTTTTACTTTTTAACGCTCTTGTTATTCGTTGTTTGCCCCAATTTTTAATTCTAAACTTTCCTCGAGCAAAACTTTTAGAAAAACGTTCTTCATTTAAAAAATTATGCTGCATCAAATAGAGTAAAATCTTTTCTTGGGCTTCAGGTATTAATTGATGCTCATTCATTTTCCGCTCTACTTCTTGATGACAACGATCTTGGTATACGCAGTAATACTCCATTTTTTTTTGAAGTTCATCAACTGTGTACGATTTTTTTTTCTGCATCATGATTTCCGAAAATACAAAAAGAGGATGAAACCTACAGGGTTGCATCCTCTTTATGTGATGTTCTAAGAATTATTTAGTGTTCTTATGTGGTTTTTAACAAACCTTTCATCCTCATTTTAAATTTAGTGACAAGGTAAAATAAAATTGGAACCACAATTAGTGTTAAAAATGTTGCTATTAATAGACCGTAAATAACTGTTTTAGCTAGTGGACCCCAAAAAACAACATTATCTCCTCCCATGTAAATATTTGCATCAAAATTTGAAAATAATGTGAAAAAATTAATGTTTAATCCAATAGCTAGAGGTATTAGCCCTAAAATGGTAGTAATTGCTGTTAGTAAAACTGGTCGTAAACGTGCTTTCCCTGCTTTTACAACCGTTTCAAATAAACTTTCTAAAGGCAAATAGTCTTTTTCAGAGACTCCATCTTGTAATTTTCTCCTACTTATTAATAATTCAGCATAATCTAATAATACAACTCCATTATTAACTACAATTCCAGCGAGGGCAATAATTCCAACCATAGTCATCATGATAACAAAAGGTGCTCCAGAAATTACCAAACCACCAAAAACACCAATTAAACTTAAAAAGATTGCTAACATGATAATCCCTGGTTTTGAAACTGAATTAAATTGAATAATTAAGATGAAGAAAATTAATAATAAGCCTGTTATAAACGCACCAACTAAAAAGTTCATTTGTTTTTTCTCTTCTTCTATTTGACCTGTGTAATCTATTTTTACTCCTTTAGGAAAATCATTGAAATTTTTCATTGAATTTTCAATTCTAGCGACTACAGCACCAGCATCTGTTTCCCCTGGTGATAATGCAGAATAAACAGTGACCACTCTCTTTGTGTTTTTATGTTTGATAGCACTAAAACCAGAACTATTCATTTGAGAGGCAACAACAGAAACTGGAATCTCTTTAATTTTACCAGTTGCTTGATCTCTAAATGTTATTTTTTGATTAAAAACTGCACTTTTATTATATCTATCATCTTTATTAAAACGAACATAGATATCATAATCTTCTCCTTTTTCTTTATATATTCCTGCTTTGTTACCAAAAATAGCAGCCCTTAGTTGTTGACCTACTTGACCCGTAGAAACCCCAAGTTCACCTGCTTTTTTCCTGTCTACTAACACCTGCATTCCAGGCTTAGATTTATTTACATCAATTTTTAACTCGTCTACTCCAGGAATGCTTTGAGTATTTAAATAGTCTCGCATTCTTTGTGCAGTTAAAATCAGTTGTTCATAGTCTCCTCCATTAAGTTCAATATTAATCGGTGATCCAGCTGGGGGACCATTTGCATCTTTCTCTACAGAAATTAACACTCCAGGATATATTCCAACTAATGCAGCTTGAACCTTTTGTCGTAACAATTCACTGTCCTCACCTCTTCTATATTTAAACTCACGCATGGAAGCTGTAATTTTTCCTTTATGTGGCATTTCTGCAGAAGAACCTCCGTCTTTTTCTGGATTCCCAGCCCCTTCACCAACTTGAGAAACAGTGCTTTCTACTAAAAAATTGTAACCCTCATCTGTGTAGATCTTATTATTTAAGACCTCAAAAACTTTTTGCTCTATTTCTGTAGTAATTTCATTTGTTTTTTCAATATCAGTTCCTTGAGGGTACTCTATGTAGACGATAATTTGATTGGGTTTATTGTCTGGAAAAAACTCAACTTTAGTTCTCTCCTCCTTCAAAGACCATCCGAAACCACTAAAGGCAACAATTAATAATATAAAAGTTACTACAACTAATACATAGGGTTTCCAACCATTTAAGGCCCTTTTTAATTGTCTTTCGTACCAATTTTCTAAAGATACCAGCGTGTATTTTTGAAAATAATTAGCCGCTTTTCTCAATACAAATCTATATACCCAGAACATAATAGCAACAAATATGATTAAAGTTCCTAGCGCACTGTGTTTCCCTTCAAAGAAGAATAGTAGCAGACCAAAAATTAACATTATACCGGTAAGCTTCACAATATTTTTTAATGGCATATCTTTATCTTCAATACTCATAAATTGTGATACTAAAACCGAATTAAAGAAAATTGCAACAAACAATGATGACCCCAGAACAATAGATAATGTTATTGGTAAAATCACCATAAACTGACCCATAATTCCTGGCCAAAGCCCCAAAGGAATAAAAGCTGCAACAGTTGTAGCAGTTGAAATAATAATAGGAAAAGCAATTTCTCCAATTCCTTTTTTGGCAGCATCAATTCTACTCATTCCTTCTTCATCCATTAATCGATATACATTCTCTACAACTACAATCCCATTATCTACCAACATTCCAAGCCCCATAATTAACCCAAACAATACCATGGTATTGAGTGTATACCCCAGAGCTCCTAGTATCATCAAAGACATGAACATAGACATTGGTATTGCAAAACCAACAAAAATTGCGTTCTTAAATCCTAGGAAAAACATAAGAACAATCACAACTAAAATAACTCCAAAAATAATATTATTGACCAAGTCATCTACCTGCCCAATTGTTTTTGGGGATTGATCATTTGTAATGTTAACCTCTAAATCTTTAGGAAAATTATTTTTCTTTGCTTGAATTACAATTTCTCCAACTTTATCTGCTGCAGTAACCATATTCTCACCCCCTCTTTTTTTCACGTCTAACATCACAACTGCAGCACCTTTTTCTCTTGCATATGTTGTTTTGTCTTTATCTTTGAAAGAAATTTCAGCAACATCCTTCAAATAAATTGAATTTCCGTTTTCAGATTTAATGACAAAGTCAAGAAGGTCATTTGGCGATTTAATTTCACCAATAACCCTGAGGGTTCTTCTTTGCTGACTGGTAATAAAATTACCTGCAGACATGGTCACGTTTCCTCGATTAATAGCGTTTGTAATGTCATCAAAGCTAACTTTAGCTGACATCATTTTATAAATATCTACGGCTACTTCAATTTCTTTATCTTGAGCTCCACGAATATCTACTTTCTTAATTTCAGAAAGATCTTCTATTTCATCTTGCAAATACTCTCCAAATTCTTTTAATTTAGAAACAGGATAATTCCCAGAAATATTAATATTTAAAATAGGAACTTCCTCAGACATGCTTAATTCAAAAACGTTGGGTGTTACTTTTGCGCCATTAAATGTAGGCCAATCCTCACCTGCCGTTTCTTGATCTATTTCATCTTTAACCTTTTGCTTTGCTTTATCTACCTCTATGTTCTCATCAAACTCTACAGTAATTATAGAATAATCTTCTTGTGATGTAGACGTAATTTCTATAACATTACTTACCGATTTTAATTTGTCTTCTAGAGGTGTTGTAATCAGTTTCTCAATATCCTCTGCGGTATTACCAGGATATACAGAACTAATGTAAATTTTTGTTTCACTTATTTCTGGAAAATTTTCTCTTGGCATTGCAAAATATGACGATATCCCTAGATAGAGAAATAGAAACATTAATACATAAATAGTGGTTTTATTATTTATTGCCCAGGACGAAAGCTTAAACTCTTTGTCTATTTTTTTTTTGATTTTGGCCATTGTTAATTAGTTTTTATTGATCACTTTTACAACCTGTCCATTATTTACACTTCGCGCACCCTCCATTATGATTTCTGTATCTGGAGTGAGGTTTTTTGTTACTTCAATAAAATCTCCTTGAGTTTTTCCGGTTTCGATCACTAATCTTTCTGCAATACCTAAATTGTTTTCTTTTTTGTCTTTTACAACATAAATAAATTGTTGGCCTTTTGAGTTTTCTGAAATAATTGATTGTGGTATTAGAATTGCATTTTTATTAGTGTAGTCGTTTAATTTTAATTTGGCCGTTAAATTTGGCTTTACATCTAAGTCTTGGTTAGGTATCCCAACTTCTATTTTAAAAGATCTGTTAGTTGGATTTATAAAGTTTCCAACTTGTCTAATTTTAGAACTAACTGTTTTTCCTAGTATTGGAAAATTAACCTCTACCATTTTATTGTTCGTGATGCTTGTTATGTAATTTTCTGGAACATCTGTTTCTATATACATCTTAGAAAGATTTATAATTCTAAACAGTTCTGATCGTTGACCAGGAGCAACGACAGTTCCCTTTTCTTTAAAAATATCATCTACAATTCCTGAAAAAGGAGCATTAATTGTAAATTTTGACAATTGTTGCCTTAATTGGTTTGTAACATTTTTTTGAGAATTATAGGAGGTCTTTGCTTGTAAGAACTGTATTTCAGATCCGATTTTCTCACTCCACAGTCTTTTTTGACGCTCAAAAGTAGTTTTTGCTAATTGTTCGTTCGCTTCAGACAACAATACTTGTTGGGTTAATCCTCCATCATCAATTATGGCTAAAAGTTCATCTTTCTTTACTTGCTGTCCCTCTTTTACAAATACCTTTTTTAAAATACCAGGCACTTCTGGATATACCAAAACATTTTGTTTTGTTTGAACATTTCCTTGTAATTCTATAAAATGGGTAAATACCTCTTCTTGTGCTTTAAACGTAGTAATTAGCGGTGTATTTTTGTCTTTATTTAGACTGTTTAACTTTCTATTTAATTTATTCAGATTGGCAGTTAACTCCTGTAACTCTGAATCAATTTTTATTTTTTTTAATGTAATTTGATCAACATTATTTGTAGCTAAAATCTCCTCTAGTGAAAGTTCTTTTTTATTGCTACATGCATTTAACACGATAGCCGCAAAGACTAATAAGTATATATTTTTCATAATATTTTTATTTAATTGGAATATTTAATGCAGTTTCTAAAGCTGCTTTTTTGGCAATCACTTCTAACATAGATTGCACATAATTTTGCTGTTGAGTGAATAGTTGATTTTGAGCTTGTAATAAATCAAAACTTGAGGAAATTCCTTCAAAAAACTTGGTTCTTTGTTTTCTTTCAATACGTTCAGATAAATCAACATTTTTTTTCGCTGTATTATAATTTTCAATACTTAATTGGTATTCATTTTTTGATTTTTCAGCCAATAAACTCAGTCGTTGTTTGGTTTCTGTCAATCTAATGTCTGCGGTTTCTAGAGCAATTCTAGCTTGGGATGTTTTAGCTTTTCTGCCTAAACTACTAAAAATAGGAACGTTTAAACTCACTCCCATTAGTGATGAGTCAAACCATTGTTGGTTGCCTCTAAAAAAAGTAAATGTATCTGAAAACCCTTGCTTTCCATAGTTAACAAAAGCTGATAAACTTGGCAAAGCTTTACTTTTTTCTAATTGCATCATGAGCCTTTTTGACTCTCTGTCATTTTCAGCGATTTTAAAATCGATATGTTTAGATAAATCAAATGATTTAGAAATAAGTCCCAAATTAATATTGGTTTCTGCTAAATCATCCAAACTATCTGATAATTCTACAGAAGTATCTATAGGAACTCCTATCGAAAGGTTTAGCATCTGATACGCTATGCCTTTCATTCTTTGCAAGTTATACAACTGGTTTTTTAAGGTTCCAAAAGTAATTTCTAGTTGCTCAACATCTTCTTGTTCATTAAAACCATTTTCATAAATCTTTTTTGCATCATGAAGGTTTTTCTCTATAATTTTTAGGTTTCCTTGAAGAATAGTAATGCTTTTTTCTGCTACTAAAACACTACCATACGCGTTAACAACAGCTTCCCTTGTTAAAATTTCAGTTTTCTCATTGGCCTGTTCCGAAATTTTCAAATAAGCTCTAGAAGCCTGGAGACCAACTAAGTAAGATCCATCAAATAATAATTGTGTTACGGTTACAGATGCGTTTATATTTTGTTGAGTTCCAAAAACAACTGGGATAAATCCTTGAGGAAGACTAGGATCTCTATTCGATTGGATATCGAAATAATCTTCAACAGTCTGAACCACAGAAGCGGTATTATCAAAAGCAGCAGCAGGTAATAAAGAAACAGGTTGTTTTATGAAATTTTGATAATTAATAGTTGCATCTATTTGAGGTAAACCAGAAGCAGTTGTTTCCCAAACAGTTTCTTTGGCTGATAAAACATTATTTTTTGCAGCTTTTGTGTTGTAACTATTCTCTAATGCCATTACAATTGCCTCCTTTAAAGATAGTGATATCTTAATTTTTTGTGCAAAACTTGAATAGCCAAAAAATAGGGTTAGAATAATTATTAAATACTTTTTCATTTATTAATTCTATAATTGTTTTTCTAATTCTTTAATTCCTTTAGCTGTAGATATTCCACGTAAATGATACTCTAAATGATACGAAGTCAGGGTATTCATTGAATAATTAACAAGAGGAAATAAGTCTTTGTTTTTAATTCCTAACATTCCGTTAAAATAAATTCTCGCTGTAAAATCAATATCAATATCTTTTCTATATAACTTTTGTTCAATTCCTTTCGTTAAATTTTCTTTAAACAATTCTTGCATTAACTCAAATTGTTTGTGTTTTAAATTCTTGAAAATTTTAGGATAATATTTTTGAAGTTGATATTGAGGAGAAGATTTTTCATCTTTTAAATGCTTCATCACAAACCTTTTTATCTCAAATAATTCTATAATTGGATTTTGTTGTTGCTCGTGAATAATATCTATTCCTTTTGAAATAACATCAAAAATGTGAAGTGTAGCAGCCTCTACTAATTGGATTTTATTAGCAAAATGAGCATAAATTGTTTTTTTGGATATTCCTGAATTTGTAGCAATGTCATCCATAGTAACACTCTTAAAGCCTATGTTTAAGAACATCTCTGTAGCATTATGTAGTATTTTTTTTTTCATACAAAAGTGGTTCAAAATTACTACGGAAACTTTAGAAACAAAAATAGTTTCCCAAGTTTAATGATTTTTTAACATTCTTAACATTAAAATAAATCTTTAATCTTATTTTTGTTGAAACTTTTATCAACTTTGGATTTAACATCATACCAAGAGAAATTTCAAAAATACCTTGACAAAAAAGAGTGGGTCAGAGAGCCTAAAAACCTCTATGAGCCAATCAACTATATTATACAGCTATCAGGTAAACGTATTCGACCAATTTTAACTTTAATGGCTGCTGATATTTTATCCAGTGATTATAAGAAAGCATTTCCTGCGGCTTTAGCAGTTGAAGTTTTTCATAATTTTACCCTTGTGCATGATGACATTATGGATGATGCACCATTAAGGAGAGGAAAAAAAACAGTTCACGAAAAATGGGATTTAAACAGAGGAATACTTTCTGGTGATGCCATGTTAATATTAGCTTATCAATATTTTGAAAGTTATCCTCCAAATATATTTCAAAAATTAGCAGTTCTATTTAGTAAAACTGCTTTGGAAGTTTGTGATGGACAACAATTAGATATAGATTTTGAAACCAGAAATGATGTAACCATAGAAGAGTATATCAATATGATTCGTTTAAAAACATCTGTTTTGGTAGCAGCTGCATTAAAAATGGGAGCTATTGTTGCAGAATCCTCAGATAAAAATGCAGATTTATTATACGAGTACGGAATAAATCTGGGCTTAGCTTTTCAGTTACAAGATGATTATCTTGATACTTTTGGAAACCCGGAAACATTTGGCAAGCAAATAGGGGGTGATATTATTGAAAATAAAAAAACTTATCTGTATCTAAAAGCAATGGAACTATCTGACGCTCATGACAAACAAAAACTAGAATTTTTTTACAAACAAAAATTAGAAGATAATTCCATTAAAATTGATGAAGTAAAGCGAATTTTTGAACAATGTGATATCCCTACATTAATCCAAAAATTAATTCATGAATATACTGAAACCGCTTTTGATTTGCTAAAAAACATGAATATCAGTGAATTAAATAGACAAAAACTAAAAGACTTTGGGTCTTTTTTAATGGCAAGAGATAAATAATTTTTTTTATTTTTTTGACAATTAAAATTATTTAAAAGTGTTACATTTGTCGACTGTAATAAGGACCCATAGCTCAGCTGGTTAGAGCACCTGACTCATAATCAGGGGGTCCAAGGTTCGAGCCCTTGTGGGTCCACACATTACTTAAAGCTCTACAGAAATGTAGGGCTTTTTTTATGGGTTCTCACTGCTCTTCAGAACTAAACAACAACTTTATTTTTATTTTCTCTAATATTTGACAGAACTTTCAAAGATGTATCAAATATAAATTTTTGGCAGACATTTGAGGTTTGGTTTGTTTATAGGGTTGTGGGGTAAACGTCTTAAATGAATTTTAATAATTATATTTGAAATTATGAGAAACTTATTATTTATATATTTATATTTTTCCTCTTTACTTGGATATTCACAAATTAATCCTGAGTGGACTAATTCTGAGATCAAACAAGCTGATGTAGCAAGAAATATTTTAACGATTTCTGAATTTGAGAGAGATGTAATATTATACCATAATCTTGTAAGACTATTTCCTCAAAAATATTTACAAGTTGAAATACAAAATTTTACTCAAGATACAGAGACTAAAGACAAGTTAAAATTTGATTTTACCTGGAATCCTCAGAATATTAATTCTAAATATTTTAAGTCTTTAATAAAAAAATTATCCAATCAAAAACCTTTACCGAAGTTAGTTTTTGACAATAGCCTTGATCTATCTGCTAAGTGCCTCGCAAAAGAGCAAAGTAAAACTGGAAAAATTGGTCATTTTAGGAAAAAATGCAAGGATGCTATGGCAGAAAAAGACTTAGGACGGTTCATTAGTAGTTTTGGAACTGCTGAAAATTGTGGTTATGGTGTTTATAATGGTAAAGATGCTGTTAATCAATTACTAATTGATGAGGGTGTGTCAAATTTAGGACATAGAAAGAATATACTTAACCCTAAATATACTCGAATTGGAGTAGGTATTAATTTTCATCCCAAATATGAAAAGGTTATAGTAATAGATTATGCATTTGTAAATTACTTTAAAGAATAGTTATAAAATTTAAATCTTTAACTAAGCCATGTGCACATGCTGAAAAGATTAATTAATTCTTTAGTATTCTTTGTGTAGTGAGTTTAACACCATCAGAAAGTTGTAGCATGTAAACTCCTTTTTCTAGATGACTAATATCTATGTGATTTGTGATAGGCTTATTCATCACTTGTTTCCCTAGTATATCATAAACCACAGCTTTTAATTGAGAATAATTACCCTCTACATATACGATATCTGATGTAGGATTTGGATAGATTGAAATGTCTAATTGGTTTTGGTCATCTACTCCAGCAGTTGCACAATCTAAACCATCGTCAGTTATTATCCATCCGTAGGTATCTATTAAGTTTTGCCTAGCATCTTCTCCATTACAATAATTTACTCCTATTGCACGCAAAATAACACCAGATATAACATCTTGTTGAGACCAACTATTTAATACACCATCGTAATTATCTGTTGTTAGACTTGAGTATGAAAACATTTCTTGCATATCTGTCACACTACTTATATCCCAATTATTTAAAGATTGGTTAAATGACGTTGCGTAAAAGAACATTGATGACATATTAGTTACACTACTCACATCCCAAGAATTTAAGTCTTGATTAAAAACTGATGCGATAGTAAACATTTGAAACATATTAGTAACATTACTAACGTTCCAATTATTTAAAGGTTGGTTAAATGACGTTGCGGAACCAAACATTACTTGCATATCTGTCACACTACTTATATCCCAATTATTTAAAGGTTGGTTAAATGACGTTGCAAAAAAGAACATTGATGACATATTAGTTACACTACTCACATCCCAAGAATTTAAGTCTTGATTAAAAACTGATGCAGCAGTAAACATTTGAAACATATTAGTAACATTACTAACGTTCCAATTATTTAAAGGTTGGTTAAATGACGTTGCGTTAATAAACATTGATGACATATTAGTTACGTTACCCACATCCCAGTTGCTTATATCTACATTAAAGATATCTCTTCCATCAAAGGCTCTATCCATATCAGTCACTTTACTCACATCCCAATCTGGCATAGCACCATACTCACTATTTGAGCATAATCCATCAACTGGATTAGTAGATAAACAATCGTTTATGGCTTGCTGAAAATTGGCATCTGTAAGTTGAGAATAAGATAAAGTTGAAAATAGAATTGCTAAAATTAGAAGAATTTTCTTAGTCATAAACTTACTTTAGGTTGAATAACAAACATACTAAAAGAAATTATTAATTAATCTCTGATTCATTATATTTACAAAAGAAAATCTTTGTAGGAAGAACAAAAAAATCTATCCTTTTTGAAAAAATATGAAAGAATCTAAAACATCATTAGGAGCAGGAATAGGATTAATTGTAGGAATAATTATTGGTAGTGCTACCAATAATATTGGCTTGTGGATAGCTTTAGGGTTGTGTTTTGGTGCAGGTGTTGGAAATGTATTGAAAAATAAAGGACAAATACTATAACACTTTAGACAACTTCTTTCTCTAAAGTTTAATTTAAAAAACTAAATTTCCTAAATTATAATTATGAAAAATAAGAGATTTAAAAAGTATGCCATTAAATATCTGTTAGAATTTATTGTCATTGTTTTAGGTATTTCTGTTTCTTTTTGGGTAAATCAAGTAGCTGTAGAAAAAAACGAAAATAAAGAACGAGTAAAAATTTTAACTCAATTAAAAACCGAAATTAAGGACATTAAAAAGTACACCAATGATCGAATGAAATACTGGCAAGACGACATAGATTTATATGCTATGTTTTTGAGCTCAGAATTTCAAATTAGCGCTATTAAAGAAATTACCTCAAGCAAAAGTAGAGTTGAATATAATCTGATTTATTACAGAGATTTTGAACCCCCAATGAATAGATATATTTCTATTATTAATACTGGAAGTTTTAAGTTTATTAAATCTGAGGGAGTTAAAGAGGCACTTACTAGACTTCATACCATAAACTTCTCAAATATAAATACCTCGGTTCAATATGAAAAATTACTTAAAGAACATCTAATAGAAATCATTACAAAAAATCATCCTGAACTTTTCTTTGCGTCTAATGATTCTAAAATTAGTATTGAAGAATATTCAAAATTGTTGAAAATTGCTATAGATAAAAACCCAGTTTTAAAATCAAATTTAATCATTCAACAAAAGTATTTTGAAACTAAGAAATCTTTACTAATGCTGTATAAGTATACACTTGAAGAATTAGATTATGAATTAAATAAAACTCTAGAATACTATTAGTTTATTGATTTCTGCTTGTCTATAACCAGGTCTCCTTTAGATGTTGTGAGTTGATCAAGTATAGTTTGCATATTAAAAAAGTCGTGTTCTTTTGCTATTTTACCATCTCTCATAGTTACTATGGTTGTACCAGATAAATCTAGATAATTACCTGATGCAGGTATTCCAAAAAAATCTCCGGTATGTTTTCCTTTGAAATTATAGTGTTTGATAAGTTTATTTCCTTGACCAAAAGTTTCCTTGATTTCCCACTCTATTTCTGTAAACCCACTTAAATAATTAGAATAAAAAGCTTTTGTTGCTTCTATACCTACAATATCACCATTAGCAGTAACAATAATACAATCTTCAGTGAAGTTTTTACTATTAATTACACTTGCATCTCTCTTATATAGAAAAACATCCCAAAGATTTACATACATTTCTATGTCTTTTTCTAATTGAGCGTTTGCATCTGCTATAGTATCTTTTTTACTTTCAGTCTTGCAACTCGAGATTGAAATAAGTAAAACTAATAAGAATATTTTTTTCATTGTTGTGAATATTATATTGCAATATATAAAATAATTAATACCCTTGAAGTCTAGCCACATACTTTCCAATAACATCAAATTCTAGATTAACAATGGTTCCTTTTTTAAAACTAGAAAAACCAGTATGTTCATAGGTATACGGTATAATCGCTACACTAAACTGATTTT
>Ga0233426_10002437_pt1 | contig 15575 bp, 21 predicted proteins | sample SI_118_April2016_6_FD_179875 | JGI IMG/M metagenome (GOLD analysis project Ga0233426, IMG submission 179875) | Seawater microbial communities from Saanich Inlet, British Columbia, Canada - SI_118_April2016_10_MG | ecosystem: Environmental > Aquatic > Marine > Inlet | place: Canada: British...
TGTCGCGCTACGCGTGTTCGTTTCGTTAATGGTTTTCGCTTCACCTTTGGTAGCAACCGTTGTGCTGCCTGATTTGTAAATACGGTTACGTGTTTGGTTTTGCTTACACGACTGTGTTTGGTTGTAACTGACGCCAAACCCTTTGGTGTTGGTGGCTACGCCCCATGAAGAGCAGGTGTACTGTGCGCCACTATCAACCCATGATGACCAGCTTACCGCAATGTTACGGCTTTCTGAGCCAGTAACAGTTTTGGTGCGAGCGATCACACTACCTTTGTTACGGATGGTGCCTGTCACGCTATCACGTTCACGCGGTTGTTCGTTACGTGCTTGCACTTGTTTATAGCTACGTGATTGACTAAAGGTAGTCGTTTGACTCGCTGGGGTCGGTGACCAAGCGCTGTGATCTTTACGTGCACCACTGTTTACCCAAGTCGTAAAGCTTGATGTTGTGGCTGACCAAATACCGGTACCTTTAGCCGCTCGGCTGTTGGTTTCGTTAATGGTTCTCGCTTCACCTTTGGTAGCAACCGTTGTGCTGCCTGATTTGTAAATGCGGTTACGCGTTTGATTTTGCTTACAACTTTGCGTTTGGGTATATGAAACATCAAACCCTTTAGTGCTTGTCGCTACGCCCCATGCAGAACAGGTATACTGTGCGCCACTATCAACCCATGATGACCAACTTACGGCAATGCTACGGCTTTCTGAGCCACTGATGGTTTGAGCGCGGGCAATAACACTACCTTTGTTACGGATGGTGCCTGTCACGCTATCACGCTCACGCGGTTGTTCGTTACGTGCTTGCACTTGTTTGTAGCTACGTGATTGACTAAAGGTAGTCGTTTGACTCGCTGGTGTCGGTGACCAGGCGCTGTGATCTTTACGTGCGCCATTGTTCACCCAATCAGTAAAGCTTGATGAAGTGGTTGACCAAATACCGGTACCTTTAGCCGAACGGGTTTCAGTTTCACTGATGGTTTTAGCTTCACCTTTAGTCGCGATAGTGGTGCCGCCGACTTTGTAAATACGGTTACGGACTTGATCTTGATCACAAGCACGAGTTTGGTTATAACTGACGTTATAACCTTTTGTTGCTGGAGAAACACCCCAAGCAGCACAGTTTTTATGTACGCCACTGTCCACCCAAGATGACCAGCTTACCGCAACACTACGGTTTTCTGAGCCACTGATGGTTTTAGCACGAGCGATCACACTACCCTTGTTACGGATAGTGCCGGTGATACTGTCACGCTCACGTGGTTGTTCGTTACGTGCTTGTACTTGATTGTACGTGCGAGACTGACTAAAGGTAGTCGTTTGACTCGCTGGTGTCGGTGACCAAGCGCTGTGATCTTTACGTGCGCCATTGTTCACCCAATCAGTAAAGCTTGATGAAGTGGTTGACCAAATACCAGTACCTTTAACCGTACGGGTTTCGGTTTCACTGATGGTTTTTGCTTCACCTTTCGTGGCGATAGTGGTACCGCCGACTTTATAAATGCGGTTACGGACCTGATCTTGATCACAAGCACGAGTTTGGTCGTAACTGACGTTATAACCTTTCGTTGCTGGAGAAACACCCCAAGCAGCACAGTTTTTATGTACGCCGCTATCAACCCAAGATGACCAGCTTACTACAACACTGCGGTTTTCACTGCCGCCGATCACTTTGCTTTCAGCGATTTTGGCACCTAAATTACGGATAGTGCCTGAGTGCGCATCTTTTTCACGAGGCTGTTGATCGCGTACTTGTTTTTGTGAGAACGTGCGATTTTGTGTAAAGTTCGTGGTTTGGGCGTTAGCCGGTGCTGACCAGGTGGTGTGATCATAACGTGCGCCACTGTTCACCCAATCGGTAAAGGTTGAGGTGGTCGGTGCCCAACTGCCAATACCCGTTGCCGAACGACTGTTGGTTTCATCAATGGTTTTCGCTTCACCTTTCGTGGCGATAGTGCTGCCGCCAACTTTGTAAATGCGGTTGCGGACTTGATCTTGCTCACATGATTGCGTTTGAGTATAGGCAACATTCACGCCTTTACTGCTGGTTGCTGGACCCCAAACATCACAATTATACTGCGCGTCTTTATCAACCCATGCTGAGAAGCTTACGATCACGTCGCGGCTTTCAATGCGCGGATCATCGCGTAATTCTGTATCAATACGTAATTCGGTGTTCGCTTTAACTTTCCAGTCATCATAAACGATGCGAGTGCGTTTTTCAGGCAGTAAGTAGTTACGTGACTGGCTAAAATCGCTATTTTGTGCGTTTGCAACGGGGGTAAACGTCGAGTGCGCTTTACGGGCACCGTTGGTTGTCCATGTTGTCCAATCGCCATTAACCTGGCCTAAGATGTAATCTTTGGTACCGACGGCCGCTTGCTGCTCGGTTTCGGTTAAAACTTGATTACGTGGTTCGTTGCGATCCAGCGTTTCTTCGCCAGAGCGCCAGACGTGCATAATGTCGCGGTTACTGATCTGTTTTTGTGAACAATCGCGCGACTGAGTAAAACCCGTACCGTGATTAACGGTATTAACATTGTCGCCCCAAACGGCACAGTCGTAATGACCACCTGAGTCCACCCAAGCCGTCCATGCGGTGATGCGGCTTGCGTTAATGTAATCCGCACTACCCACAGCTGCCTTTTCTTCTGTTTCGATGATGGTGTTTTCTTCGGTGTCAATACGTTTATCTGTTTCTAAACCTGACGCCCAAACATGGTGCACTTGACGTGAACGCTCTTGATCTTGCGAGCAATCGCGTGATTGGGTAAAGTCATCAAACAGTGGGATAGTGTCCGTAGTAGGGGTCCAACTGGCACACCCATAATGAACACCCCGATCGCTCCAGCCACTCCAGGCATCCGCACGTTCAGTGTCGATAAAATCACGCTTGCCGGTGTTCGGTTGGTATTGGGTGGTCGGTACATCACGACCATCGATTTCAGTAATACCGTTTCTTGTTACTTTTGAAACACGATTAAACAATACGGGGGTTTTATCACGAACTTGCCCTTGCGAGCACCCGCGTGATTGTTGAAACACAGATCCCCAATCTATATTTGCAATTTCAGGCGTCCATGTCGTACACGTATGAGGTGCGCCGCTATTGCTCCAGCTGCCGTAAAGGTAATTGATGGTGATCCATTCGGGGACTTCTATTTTTGCGGCAATGTCGAGTCGATAAAGATAGTCGTCTGCCATTACGGGAGCACTTAAACTACTCGCGATCGCTAATGCTAACGCGGAGGCTTTTAATTTAGAACGAATATTCTGTGGTCGTGCTTTGGCGCGATGGCGTGAAGTAGACATAGATCCCCTTTAATTTACGGCTGTTGTGTTTTTATGCACGTGATGTTAACCGATTTCAATAAAAAAGATTTTTTAATTGTGGCTTTTTTATATCTTTTTTTTTCACTACCTGAAAAAGACATAAAAAAATGCTACAGCTTGCTCTGCTGGTGCGCTGGCACAGATTATGTTATACTGTTTTTTTCTCCTAACCGAGCGTTTGTCATGAATAGAGTAAGTGCCCATCATTTAAAAAAAACCATCACCACCTCGCTCTCGGATCAGCCGGAGACTCGGGACGTTATTTTATCCGACGTGGCGCAATTTTCCAAAACTAAGCAAATGGACATTGACGATTTAGTGGCAGGATTGAAAGCATTAACAATGGATACCTCTTGTGTTCCTTTACCCGAGGGTCAGTGTCAAACCCACGACCCTAAAAAAGGGCTGTGCCCTCTCCGAAACGCCCTGCAGTTGCTTGAACGTCACCAAAGAGGGATTGGCAAGGCGTTAGTGTTCTCGTCACAAAAATAACATCTTATAATTTCCACCGCTAAAAAAACCTCAGCTCCAATGAGGTGAGGTTTTCGGTAGGACTGCGTGTGGGTTATTCTTCCGGAAGGCACCTCCGGCGTTTTATGACCAATGGCCCCACATTGACCAAAAGTTTTGCTAACGATTCATCGTTAACATCGGCTTTTACGTAGCGAGACGTTTCCCCTTCCGAGTGTGGATCACGGGAGACATGTTCAAACACCCGAAAACCGTCTTCATGAGGGGCGTAACTTAAACAGGGCTCCTGCTTTTTATCGGGTTCCCTCGTCGCCAAGAAGCCGATCAGATCATTGGTAACAAAACACCAGGTGAATCCCTTAGCATTCTCAGGTGTATACTGTTCAACCGACGTATCAAAAACATACATACGCTGGTAAATACCACTCTCCGCGGCATGAGGGGAAAGTTCTTCACCCGGGTATTCCATCAACGGATCGCCAATGGAAACATAGCGATACTCGATGTTTTCAAAAGACAAGACTTGCCCTTGTATTAAGGCGACAACTTGAGCCAGTTGAGTGGCGTTTAAGCGATTTATTGGTTCGATAACATCATGGCAATTCATTTTAATTCCCTCTCTACGTTTTTCTTGAAATACGTTTTAAAAACACTTTCGATTTATGAAATAATGAATAGCATTTCTTTTTTTCAACAACTGGTGTGCTAATTGACCTATAGGTTAGATCAAATCGATTGTTTTCATGGACACAGTCAAAAACGTAACGAACAGCAACTTTTACTCCATCAATAGGGCTCCCAAGCAGTCTGCCGCTGGTTGATTTAAAGCACTCATACCATTTATTGAAGTCTTGTCTTTTTATGAATGTCGTGGTTTCAATACTCATATTTTCAATACCCCTTCACTTTTGAGTTTCTTACTTTCGACTCATTAATTGGTGTTGTAACATCACGCTTTCCAGTTGATTAAAGAAAAACCCCAAAAAACAAAGCAATGCCAATTAGTGCAACCCCTCCTAATATTTGCTCTAAAGTTCTCATGTCTTTATCAGAAAACTGTGAAACTTCACCTACAAAAGCTAAATTAGGTAAGAATATTACTACCAAGCATAAAAAAACAATATTTTTGCTCATTCTACCTGTTCCTTTCTCATGGGGTTAAGTCTATTAACCTTGCTGGCGATAGGGCTGCATAGTTACTCTTAACGTGTTTTAATTTATATACCCATTACAATACCCGTGTACACGACATTTTGCAAGTTAATTCAATGATTCTTTTAACTTTCCTTGTTAGTGTTAGCCATTAGATTTAATCCTCTGTCGCTTTAGATTAAGTACCATCCTCTTTGTCGACAAAAACAATTTTGCTAAATGATTTCTCAAGTCAGCTTGAGTTATCCCACGTCCACTTTTCCATTAACTCTACATTTAGCTTGCACGCCACCTTTACTGAGAAGCTCAAGCGCTTGCTCTGGTGTTAATACAATTTCAATGTTATGGGAACCATCATTAGACTCAGCTTGCAAATTATGTTGCCCGTCAGAACGCTTCGTAAGCGTTAAGTTATATTCAGAAAAAGCTCTAAACTTTGCCATCAACCGTATTCCTTCTTCAACTAAAAATTTTTCGTAAACGATCTGAAATTCATTACAAAAGCCTACTTGGGTGTGAAATTATGCTTGTTGTCAAAATACTGCAATGAGTCTTTCAAAGTTCTTACCGCTAAATCGTCGACTTCTTTTATTTCATCTGCAATCGAAGCATTGTCTTTTAGGGTGTGGGCAAATAATTTACCGGCTATTGAACCCGCTTTTACACTACGCTCTACAAGGGAACGCTTTACTTTTGTCGGCATTGGCAAATCTTGCAACGTGAACATACCACCATTCATCATTAACTTACTTTCATTTAATATGCTGACAGCTTGCTCTAGCAGCTCAGTGGGTACGCTAGCGTATTTACTTTCTGTTGATGTGCTCATTACCGTGGAGTCCTCTCTACCAATTCAGTTTGTCGTTGCTTTTTATGATCTCCGCGATCGCCCGCGATCGGGCATGGTGTTCATCAATATCGGCCTGAGTTAACGCCACGTCGATCAGCGGCAATCCACAACATCGCCCGAGCATGTTCGCTTCATCACTGTAGCCATCGCCGCAGCGCTGGCACACGGTTTTGGTGGTAGGCATACTGGCCTTTTTTTGACGGGCTATTTTGGCAGTATTGTCACTAACTAAGCGTAAGGGCGACATGCTAACTCCACGAATAAGTAAATAAATAAGAACATTAGTGTATCACAACGACTTTGATTCGCACAGGGTATTTCACTGACGCAGGTAGATTAACCGACCGTTTGCGCCGCCAAGAGCGTAACCAAACGGTCATGCATATCCGTTTGACACAGCGCCGTTGCCTCCGCCTGGTTTAATCCCCTACGAGCACCGATATTCTCTTGGCGACCGTTCATGGTCACTTGAGCACGCCAGCCTTTATCATTGCCGAGTAACCACACCCCATATTCACCAAACGGGGTCTTGGCGATAAATTCATCTTCATCTCTGTCTCTGGCAATAAACGTCAATGGGGTTTTTGGCGTCGGCAATCGAGCAAAATCTTTGCTCACCTGGAGATCGGCAACACAGCCGGTCTCGCGGGTGACGGCTTCATTCAAACGCTTATTAGGGCTCATCGCGAGCAAGGCGGATAGGTACTGTTTATCCACGATCACACTATCAATGGGCTCATAGTCTTTTAACACACTGCTCAGTGTCAAGCTGTCTATTTTGGCCAATTGACAAACGACATGTTCGACACTTTCTCCTCGCCCTAAAAACGCATGATAGTCATCGTGATTGGGGTTGCTACTCGGACTAGTGATCGTACTTTCTGTTTTAAGGTGCGCCACAAGCAGCGCTAATATATGACGGGCAGATAGCTCATTTCCCTGTTGTTCCGACGTGAAAATAGTGGACGACATAATAACTCCTATAATTTTTCGAAAGAGGGTTTAGCTGCACTAGCTCGGCCACGTTTATCAAAGCGAATGTTGTTTTTTTTTAGACGTCGAGAGGGATGATGTGTCCCGCCTCGCCCTTTGGCATAACGTGCTTGGGCAATTGCTTTAAAATGCGGATGGTTATATAAAAAACATTCGATATCTTCCATACTATGTGCATGGACGGCGATGACCATTTTTTTATCGCTATCTTTACCATAGACAATCGTCCAACCTGATTCATTACCGAAACTTAAGTGAGGGCAACCCATCAGGGTAGCTACACTGCTACTGTCCAATTTTTGGGTGGCACAACTGCCATTGTTGAACTCAAACATACCTAGACTCCGTGATATTATTATTTTCCGCACTCCATGGTTAAATGGAGGGGTACATAGTGAAACCAGTATGACAGTTGCCTACGCTCATGTAAAGCTATTATTTGCGCAAAACGCAAGTTGACACATCGTTTTAGTTGTGAGACAATATTACCAATCACAATCATCCATCAGGTACCTTATGTTACACGATCGAACTCACATTGAATTTTTTGCCGGCGTTGGCGGTGTTTCTGTCGGACTGCCTCAATGGGATACCACCTGGGCAAATGATTTTTGCCCGATGAAAGCCGAATATTACGCAAAAAACCACGGGGATCACCTCGTGTGTGAAGATATCAACCATTTAATGGCGGATGATATCCCTTTGGCGTCCCTCGTTTCAGGTACTTACCCCTGCACAAACACCAGCTGCGCAGGCGATCGGACCGGATTATTTGGGGTAACCTCGGGCGTGGTCTATCAATGGATCAAGTTATTACGGGCAAAAGGCGGCGCAGACGCCTATCCTTTTGCCATGCTTGAAAACCCGACAGGGTTGTTGGCACGTAACAAAGGGGCGGACATGCGTTCCTTGATTTCCACGTTAAACTCCTTGGGTTATAGCGTATGTTTAGTGGTAGTAGATGCCTTTCATTTTGTGCCGCAAAGTCGTCCGAGAATCTTCATTAATGGCATAAAAAAAAGCTTGGCACACCGACATATGCAGGCGATCACACCGACAGCTACATTGCCAACATGTAAACACCTGTATACCGCGCCACTGCGTAAATGGTTAGCAAACAATAGCGATCTGGACTTGGTTTATGGTAAAACGCCGCCCTTACCGGTTCGCACTGTGCATTTAGAGCAGGTGATCGATTGGCAAGACAACACCAGTGACGCCTGGGCGGATCGGGCGTTCACTCAAGCCTTAGTCGATAATTTAACCGGGGGTCAACGACGTCGCTTTGATCAATTGCTACGCAGTCCCGCGATCACTATCGCCTCGGTCGCGAGACGAGGACGCACCCGCGCTGACGGCTCACGTTTCAATGCCACGGAGATAAGCGTCTCGGGTCTAGCACCGGCGCAACGTCCCTACAAAGGGGGAAGCTCTCGCTGTTGGATCTTGATCGCGGGGCAAGGGCGCTACCGTTTCAAATGTGTCACACCCCGAGAATCCGCAAGACTGATGGGGTTCCCAGATAGCTTCATATTACCAACAAACGCCAAACAAGCCTATCAATGCACCGGCGACTCAGTCGTGCCACAGGCCGTTGCTTGGGTTGAAAATGCCATTTACTCACGATTCATTGACGAAAACAAACAACATCAACGCCCGACTTTACAGATGTCCCAGTTATCACTCTCATTATGACACCAAACGCTCCACTTGCGCGATGAGCAACTTTGTGATATAACTTATTGGCTAATAAAATAGGTATTAAAAAGATCAAACTAAACACCTATCACCATCAACATGTAACTATAGAGGAATTATTATGATAAAAACATTATTAACAATATTACTAATAACATTCGCAAGCAGCGCCTTAGCAAAAAACAATATAGAGTGGGGGAAGATTGACAAAAGTGGTTTCAGAGTCGATTGTTATAACTCTAACTTCAAAACAACAGGCTTGAGTTTTGAAAGAGTAAATGGTTTAGCCACCCGATTAAAACAAGGTATTGATTCAAAAGGTCTCATAAAATACCCCACACCGATAAAGTACCCTATTCCATACACAATAACTCACACCTCTGTTCACAAAGACAAATCGGGTAAACCTAATGGTTATTCCGTTTTCTTTAAAAGAGAAAACTCATTATACAGACTCACTCTTACTGAGCGTAGCGTGAATTATGAATCTGCCGATTTTTATGACGAGGAAAAGAGCTCGTTAACAAGAACTCATAATCAATCTCTAGTAAGTTGTAAAATCACCTTAATATAGGATTTAATTTCCAAATGGATATGATGCCAGAAAAAACGCATCGTCATTGGCACAACCAAACGGTGTGATATTTCCACCACGTGAGCGCCAGTTCACCTAATTACTTACACGCGGAGAAAAAATGAAAAAATTATCTATAGTTTGTTTTACCTTGCTCTTATGGATAAGTAACGCGTTCGCCAATAACGAGGCATTCACCGAGCATTGTCACGCCATTGCGTTGATATCTTTCACCATCATGACCGATCGTCAAGCCGGCATGTACGCCAAAGATCTTTACCAAAAAGCAGACATTGAGGGGGGGAAGGTTGGCGATCTGAGGATCGATGAGTTAAAGGAAATCGTTGTCTTGGCCTTTGCTGTTCCGCTCGCGATGGTGCAAGAGCATACGCTTCGCCAACAGTACGCAAAAGAATTCAAGAGTCAAATGTTCTTGCGGTGCATGGCTTAACGCGACATACCCAAAACTTGCGCAAGGCACACAATTACCTTGCACATCTTTTTCGTTGTGATACACTACCTGTAGTTTATTACCTTTTGGAGTTCAGTCCATGTTTACAGAGAACGATATTACCGAATTCATCACCACTGTGAGTGATGTTCGGATCAGCAACCACGCACTTGCCAATCGCCTTGGTGCTAAACATTTACGCGGCGGCAAGCTCACCAAAGCCGACTCGCAAGAGGGTGCAGGGGTGCCGGTCGTGGCCATGGGTTTTGATGAATTAGGCAATGTCTGCACCTTATGTCAAGATGGCTTTAGACGCCAGTTTATCGGTGGTAAAGCACCAATAAATATAGAAAAAACCATCGAAAACATTGGCCAAAAACAAAGTTGGCACACCAGTATCAACATGTCCGCGTTAAAAGTTAAAGCCTTTGAAAAAGGCGGTGAAGCGTTTTTAAAGAAAGCCGCTAAAATGGTACGAGCGGATGTGGTTTACCAAATCCACCCGGCGGCGCGCGATGAAACGCAAGAGCCGTTATTAGAGGATCAATACGAATGTTGGGCCTAGCCCTTTTATCGCTCACTGAGCTACACCAGACAATAGCGAGTCATACTAATGGGTAACCATGTCGTTTTCGCCGTTTCTCACGCCCACCCGGCGTCATTAGCGCAACAGTCGTTTGATGCGTGCATCGACACAGGGATCTTGCGTAACGCCGCGATACCGCGTACCTTTGACGAGCAACACTCAAACGGGATCTCCGGGGTAGCAGTCGCACATTATAACCACCGTGATGATCCTAAGATCAGTTACATTAGCAGTCAAGGGGTATTCCAAAACGCCTTATTTTCCCTTGCTCCGCTCGCGACACTGTCCAAAACGCTTCCCTTATCGCGCGGCAACGTGCGTTATTACTGCAAGCAATTACAACGTTTTTTTTCACCTACGCTCAGTCTATCACCGGCACCCGAAACGCCACATGAGCCGCTCATGTTGCCCCCGCATGCGATCAGTATTTTTGGCTTTAACACCGACGATCTCTCGCGGTTGAGTGCGATCCCAGATCTGATGGTAACGGTCACCCGTTACCTCAAAGATCCGAAAAACACCCGTTTACCCCACGCCTTAAAGCCCCTTTGTACGCTAACACCCGATCAAGCGGTTTTCGTGCACCTCGGCGGCAATGCTTTTGTCACGCAATCTGCGCCGTCGAACGCCATCGATTTAGCGCAATTGAGTGAGCTTGACATGGAGGAGATACGCGGCGCGTTTGCCGAACGCTTCCTTAATGCCATGGGGTATTTAATCCGGTCAATGTAACAAAAGCCATTGCTTATGATGCATGTTGCCATGGCTTCTTTTTGCTCATTATGATACACTGGGCGCTTCAACTTACTTAATTTATGGAGTGTTTTTTTTATGGGCGCCAATTACGTTTCTCGTCAATTTCCGGCCAGTAATTTTGCCGCCATGTCAGCTCTTGTGGATGAGGCATGCGCCGAAGATGGTGCCAATGATGGGCACAGTTACTCCGGCAGTTGGGGAGTAAAGATAGGGGATGGATTAAAAGTCGTTGAGCCGCCTAGCCTTTTTGCGGACATGCAGGCCGCTGATCACTGGTTAGGGAATATTTGTGACAAATGGGGTGAGATCTTAGCGGTAAAAGTGTTTCAACCCAACACGAAACCTCTTAAGGGGTTTGACAATAAACTCAACACATTGGCGCTTGAACGCGCAAAAAACAGCTCCGCACTCGCGGGTGTTGGCGGATGGGGGGATGCCTCTAAACAACCCACATCACTTCACAATACTGTACTGGCGCGGATAAAAGCGGGCAAAAGCAAACTAAAACAATGCCCACAGTGTGAATCGCGAGTCGCGGTTAAACACCTAAAATCAGCACATTGTCCGGTGTGTTTCACCCAAGAAGCCTTTTACACCGACAGCGATCGGCAAAAACTGGTACGTCTGCAGAGTAAAAAGGAAACTCTTGCTGAAAACATCCGTCAACTAGAAGCCGAACGCACCGCGCTCGCGAAAAAACAAATCAACGAAAAAACGCCTTGGGTATGGCTGGTCGGGGCGAGTTGTTCTTCATAGCGATCTTTTGCTCATGGCGCATGTTTATCTTGCGCCGCGCGATAGTTGTGGTATACTGGTTCAAGATAATAATAAGACGAGCGACTCATGACCAAAATTTTACTAAACCACCTTCACCAAGATGATGAACTTAGCATTACGTTATGCCCAACCACCTCAAACGAGGTGAACGCGAACTACCGTGTTCACGGCTCGCCGTTAGCCGTATCATTGCTCCATAGCTACTTAACGCCCCCGGATCAAGAATTTTCCTTTGGCCACGATTTTTTCGCCTTCGCGATGATCGGCGAGCTCAATGACGCCTCGACCGCGTTTGAGATCAGTATTAATGTCGACAATATTGGGTATTTAAGTGCCGTTATTTATTTCTATTTTGAGGGGGATATTCAAGATGGCCTGCGCCTCCCTCAATCGCCTCAAGTGACGTTGTCGCAATTGGCGCTACTGAGCACCCCGAAAGCGTTACGCGCCTTGCATCTTCACTTTGATCAACAATGGCAAGCGACCCTAGCGCAACCGGGACGTTACCGCGACATTTATCGCGCCTTAACCGCGATCTTATATCAACCGAACAGCAATATCCTCCATTGCTACCAAAATATCTTGCAACTGCCCCGCGATCATCAAGTGATTGCCACTGTGGCCTTGCACAAAGGTATTGCGGTCTTAATGGAAACACAGTACCCCTTACATTTACAGCCTCGCCCTCAAGATAAATTGGCACACTACCCGTTTCCGGGCGATCTGACGTTAACACCACAAACATTCGACAAAAGATCCTCATAAGCGAGTTATTATCATTTTTCAAATAACAGGATGTAAGGTACGTCTTTTTAGTTGTGTTTTTGGCTGCACCCTGTTATAATCACTACTTAATCAACAGGGGAACTTTTATGACTGAACGTTATTTTTACGGCTTACGCGGACGCCCACCAGGACCAGGTGCCACACCGAGCATTCCGCACGAATACATCTTACCGGAGGCGATTGAAAGCGAGGCGCAATATGAGTCGCCGCGTCAAGCACGTGCAAACCCTCAAGATACGCGTCACGGCATGTTGATCTTTACGCACGTTTTAAGCGCGGATGATATTCGCCGCTTTGATTTGCGCAATTTAAACATCATTCGTTGTCCACACTGTCGCACCGATCTGTCGGTAAGTGAGAGTGTGATGCGCGAATACGAACATAAAACCGAGGGTGAAGCGAGTGTTTTTGCCGAGGGTTTTTACGATGCGCATGCTGGGCATTTTGAATCAGAAGTCTTTGGCGGCTTTGATGATGGCACATCGCTGTATGATCAACGTGATGATAGCGATACATGCATGAGTTGTGAGGGTGCCCTCTAATAACGCCGTTTCATTACCCCGTAGCGACAATTAAATGCGGGGTTTTAAGTAGCTAACCGCCTAAAACCGCATAGCCGTTATCGATAATAGGGAGCTCTTTGTTGAGCGCCCTCGCAATACGTGTCGGGTAGAGCAAGCGTTCGACATACCACCAGTCTTTTATTGCTTCATAGTTACTTGGCCGTAAGATCCACATCATTCACCGCCGTTATTTTTCAATTGACCATCTTCATACAAGATAGCTTCCATTTGTTCGCGTTGCTCCGGCAACCAATCATGCAAGCCTTGTTGATGAAGATGATAACGCATCAAATAGGCGTCTTTTTTCAGAGCGGTTAATTCATCCCTTGTCGCTAACAGCGCAGTGGCCTCCTCGACAGAGACCACTACACTGTCGTGGGCGTTCAGGCCATGGGTGAGAGCTTGCAAACGTTGATAAAGCGGGATCATGGTGTTGGCTCCTGGAGGGATGTCCCTGGCAAACCTGCAGCCAATTCTGGCGTCAAGCCGCGTGCTAAACGGTTATTAAAGGTGGTCTGCTTAACCCCATGGGCTTTCGCGGCCTGGTAGTGACTGGGGTAAACGACCTCGGCGACGGTGATCGGGGTGCCTTTTCTCACGTTGGCACTGGCGGGCGGCTTGTCCACCCCCAACGCTTGTGTTAATGTCCATCCGCGTTTTTGACGCGAAGACACGGTTTTAGGACTGACACCATAGTGCGTAGCGGCGGCGTGGGTGGAGACAAAATCACGTTCCTCAACGGACACCGGCTGGCTATTGTGTGGGCGTTCATCGACGTCAAGCCCCACGATCTGACGAGGCGTCAAGCCGCGATCCGCCCGGTCGCGTAACGTTTCCAGTCGCACCTTAAAATGCACATTCGCTTGACGGTAGGTATAATCGATGTCATCCACCGTAACACGCAGTCGATCCCAAGGGGAGCCTTGGGTGGCGTCGAGCGCTTTTTCTATCGGGATCTGTTGCTCAACCACGCGGCGATGCAAGGTCGCAATGGCGATATCGTACGCCAGTGCCACTTGCCGCAATGAGGCATAAAACACGCCCTCAACGGTATAAGCCACCGCGCTTTTGGCTTGCGTTGGGGGCAGGGCGAACCCGACAGCTTGTGCGGCGGTCCAGCCTGCCCGCATTCGATCGGCCACTTTCTTGGGCGACACACCGTAGGCGTTTGCTGCCGCTGTTTTACTGCGATAGGGTTTGCCATCGATGACGATCTCACATGGCGCATTTTTGGCTTTACTTGGCATTATCATTGACCTAAAGGTGTGTGTCTTCGGGCATCGTTTTTAACGTGCTTACATAGGGCGTGCATGCATTCTTCCTCACAGGGGTTAGGCGGCCAACAAGGCCGTAATCCGATCACTGTCCCGTTTCCATTGGGGAATGGGCGGTGGCGGCAGGGTGATGATCGGCGTGTGATCGGTATCGATCATTTGCGCTTGTTCGAGCGCTTCATCAAATTGACGGTAATGATGGTCTATTTCCGCTTGACCACTCTCATGGTAATCGTAGAGATCCCAGTCTGCCTGTGCGATCATCATTTCAGCATAGCCCAATTGACGCTCTTGTCTTGCCGGATCGTTATCGAGCAACGCAAACGCGCCATCGGCGCTTAATCTCGCCCCCACTTCCTCGTCAGTACAGCCCATTTCATCGAGCTCTTCTCGCGCGTGTGAAAAGAGGCAATGCTCATGGTATGACCAACCATCTTGTTGCGCATCGGATAGTGGGTTGTGTGCATCGGCCTGCACGGGGCATAAAATTTTATTTTTCATCTAGAGACTATAGCAGACGTCGCCTTAAATCACAACAGTTCCAACGTGCACAATGTTTTTGTGAAACAAGCAAAAATAACACTTGCCATTAATCTTTTGCTAGGGTACTATGGACTCACATCAACAGGCGGTAACGCAGAGTGACCTGGACGTAGTAGGTGTCATGAGACAACGATTTACACAGTGTCAAGATGACAACTTATAGGGTGCCAGGAGGCACTGTTGATAACTGATTTTTTTGTGGGTGGTTACATCCACTGTGCTCGCGCACTACTCCCCAGGGAGTGATTGGCTCGTCCGAAAGGCACGGGCTTTTTTTTGCCTGCTTTCCAGTGAAACTGGCAATATCCCCGCTCAACTTACCTTTTAAAAAGAGAAAGTAGCTGGCTTGCCGACGAAAGGCAAACCAGCAAGCTATCAGGTGTCTGTGTAGGTGATCCCATCCTTAATAAAATCGTCTTCTGCTTCATCCCATAGGTCAATTTTTGCCCCACAACATTTTGACACGTGGCTAAGCATAAGGTATTGCTCAATGATATAATCATCTTTAGTTTCTGTTGAGTGCGCCTGTCTTTTCACCACGACCTCACATGCGCCGCAACCTTCTGAGCAACACCAAGACTGTGTCTCTGTCAGTGCTGGGAGTATGCTGGTTTCGGTCACTTCGATGAAAGAGTGTTCATCTCTTGATTAAAATCGCAACAAACGCAACATTTGCTGTTATGATTAAGGTCCAAGCTACCTTGTTAACTGTTTAATTAATATATTTCGGGCGGCATTCATGTCTCGGTCAACCGAAAAGCCGTCGCC
>Ga0233426_10002439_pt1 | contig 15569 bp, 15 predicted proteins | sample SI_118_April2016_6_FD_179875 | JGI IMG/M metagenome (GOLD analysis project Ga0233426, IMG submission 179875) | Seawater microbial communities from Saanich Inlet, British Columbia, Canada - SI_118_April2016_10_MG | ecosystem: Environmental > Aquatic > Marine > Inlet | place: Canada: British...
TGCTTCTCATTCGCAGATTGTTAATGCGATTAACACGCTGGTCTCAATGGTGATAGAAGCTCAGCTGGAGAAACATATATATGAATAAATTCGTGTGGATCTCTCAGGGCTTGTCCGGGGCATCTCTCTAACCTGGCAAAGATGCCCCGGACAAGCCGGGGCAAGTAGCTGGAAGGCTGGCGCTTCGCAAAGCGAAGCCCAGCATTTATCTATCATTCCATTGTCATTCCTGCGAAAGCAGGAATCTATCTTGCAAGCAGGATTAAATGCTGTAAACAGCCAAGCTACTTACTAATTACCGATACATAACCCCTACGTAATGAATTCACCATGACCACAAAAAAAAACTGGCAACCATCAGCAAGCCTACAAACGTTAAAACAACGCTCAATGTTACTTAAAGATATCCGTAACTTTTTTGAGCAAAAAGACTACATGGAAGTGGAAACGCCAATCATGGCTCAACATGGTGTAACCGATGTCTATTTACAAAATATCAAAGCCCAGTTTCGCAATCAAAGCTATTATCTCCAAACCTCTCCAGAATTTCACATGAAGCGACTATTGGCTGCAGGAAGTGGGCCTATTTTTCAGTTAAGTAAAGCGTTTCGTGATGACGAATTAGGTAAGCATCATAATCCTGAATTTACCATGTTGGAGTGGTATAAACTTGACGTTGACCATCATGGTTTAATGGATGAGGTCGATGCTTTTTTACAGCAGATGCTTCATAGTAACCCTATGCAGCGTATTAGTTACCAAGATGCTTTTCTTCAATCGTGCAAGTTAAATCCATTTCAAACATCCATAGAAGAGTTGAGGGAATGTTTAGTACTAAACCATTTGGATAAAACCATACCAGAAGGTGAGACAGATGAAGATCAATATCTTTTTTTGTTAATGAGCCAGGTTGTAGAGCCTTATCTTGCAAAGATTGAATCTCCTATTGGTTTGTATGATTTTCCGCCCTCCCAGGCAGCCCTTGCTCAAATAAAAAATGGGGTTGGTCATCGTTTTGAAATTTACTACCGTGGCATGGAGATTGGTAATGGCTTTCATGAGCTAAGTGATGCTAATCAACAACTGATCCGCTTCGAGAAAGATAATGAGTTAAGGTTGGCTAAAGGACTAAATCTAGTTGAGCTTGATTGCTATTTAATTAGCGCCTTAGAGCATGGACTACCATCGTGTAGCGGCATTGCTTTGGGCATAGATCGTCTTTTGATGCTTATGTTAAATAAGCCCTCAATATCTGATGTTTTAGCTTTTGACTTATCTTGTGCTTAAAGAATGTATTTATATTATATTTATAGCCTTACTACATTTTTTCTATTGAGTACTGTTCTGTAATTCTAACCCCTTAAGCATATCCTAGTGCCTCATAAATATATATTACCGTGTATTCGATAAATTTTACATTTTGTACTATATTTATATTAAAAGTTCCCTATTTCTTTAACATGAAGGTGCAAAATATGGCTGAAGGTGGCGAAGGTGGCGAAGGTGGTATAGATAGTGGCTCAGACTCAGGCTCAGAAATCGAATCAGGCCCAGAATCTAATGAGGATCCATTAGCAATTGAAGCTTCACCTTCACCTTCACCTGAAGCGATCCAAGATTCTAAAGTTAGCCCATCCGCTAATGAAAGCTCAAACGATAAAGAGGCTCCTAAAGATAGTCCAGCACCTCAGCCTGCTAAGTCAAAAAACAAGGAAGATAAAAACCAAAAGAAAAAGAAAGAAAAATCAGGTTTTTATGAAATTGCCATGGAGATGTATGCTAATATTTTACAATCGATTCAGGACAATATTAGCGAACAAGCTTCAAGTCAAAGCTCAGCTCAGGCTTCAAGTCAAAGTTCAGCTCAGGCTTCAAGTCAAAGTTCAGCTCAGGCTTCAAGTCAAACATGGCAGAATCAATCTGGAAGCAAGCCAAATGAGAGTTACTCTTCTGCATATCAAAGGCCTCGCCCAACACCGAATGAAGAAAAACAAAGCAAATAAAAAAATCCTTCAGGAACAAGTGATCAAAGCAATAAAAACCAAAACCAAAACCAAAACCAAAACCAAAACCAAAACCAAAACCAAAACCAAAACCAAAACCAAAACCAAAACCAAAACACGAAACCCCCAATTCCAAATCATTATGCTGAGCTTGGTGTCGATAAGAATGCATCTAAATCACAAATTAGAAAAGCTTATATTAAGCGGGCTAAGGAAACACATCCAGACAAATTCTCAAACGAGGCAAAAGAGGTTCAAGACCAGAAAACAGAAGAATTTAAGCGTGTTAACAATGCATATGAAACATTAAGTGATGATGATGCTCGTAAAAATTATGACAGAGAATATGATAAATATTATAAAGATGAAGACAACACATCACAGCAAGATAATAATGCACCGCAAGATAATACTCAACAAGAGGATAATGCTCAACAAGAGGATAATACTCAACAACCAGATGAGTCCGCACAACAAGACGATGCTTCATCACAATCTGATGCCTCACCATCTGAATTATCATTGATTGCTATGTCTGACAGCGCCTCTTATAGCGACTTATCTCAAAATGGCGATTTAGATGCAGGTTCTAAAGGCAGTAATGAAGCACCATCTAGCGGGCAAAGTGAAGGGCTCTCGGCTGATGTGTCTTCAGGGCCTAGCTCCTCTTAGGGGGGGCATCCAGGGCAAACGCATCTAAACGGTCAATATGATATCGAAACGACTACGTTCCGCGCTTTATGCGCGGAATCCAGCTTTGAACTCGTCTGGATGCCGTGCATAAAGCACGGAAAGTGGGCGAAGGGATTAATTTAAGTGCTGAAAAATTAGATGCGTTTACCCTGGGGGGCATCTGAATTGTAAGCGCCTTAATATAGGTGATGTATACTTAACTCCAAGTAGTTCCTTTGGCATCTGGCCCTTCATCACCATATTCTCTTTGTAATGATTTTTCTATATCCGGGTATTTGAAGGTAAAACCTGCTTCAAGCAACCGTTTGGGTTTAACCGCTTGACCGCTATTGATAAGGTACTCTCCCATCTCTCCAAATAAAAGCCGGATGATAAATGCGGGTGTTTTTAATACGATTGTGCGCTTTAAAACCTTAGCAAACGTATTGGAAAACTCAGCTTGGGTAATGGGGTTAGGGGAGGTGAAATTAAAAGCGCCTGTTAGGTTTGGGTTCTTTAATAAGAAGGTATAACCCAACAAAACATCGTCAATATCCACCCAGGACAACACTTGTTTTCCGCTGCCAATAATACTTCCAAGTCCAAGCTTGTATACCGGTGCCATTTTTCCAAGAAATCCTTCGCCATGCTTTAAAACGACACCAAAGCGAGTAGTGGTAACGGGCATTCCATAATCAATAGCAGGTTGCAATGATTGTTGCCATAGCGCACCAACTTTGTTTAAGAAGTCTTTGGGCTTGTCAAAGTTAATAGGGCTGTCTTCGTCATAAACGGTTGGATCATCTGTTGATTGAGCGCCATAAATGCCTACAGCATTTGCGCAGTAAAAGTGAGGTTTGGCTTTAGATTGTATAATCCAATTAATCAGCATTGAATTGGTGTTTACTCGGGAGTCAATAATCAGCTGTTTGGTCTTATTGCTCCATCTTTTTGCGGCAATGTTGTATCCTGCTAAGTTGATGACAGCATCGAATTGATTTGCATCTACGGCGCTTAGCGTGTCCCAAGTGCATGACTTGACTGGTTGTTCAAATGCTTCTTTTACGTGTGCGTGTTTACGGCTTACTACCGTAATTTTATGTTCGGCGCTAAGGTAGGGAACCAGTGATGAGCCGATTAATCCTGTGCCTCCTGCAATTAATATATTCATTATAATCCCTCTTGTTACACCATGTGCAGCCTACACAGGCTTGGAAAATCACATAATTGACAATGCGTTGCCCGACTTGGCTCTGGTAAACAATGTCCGCTTTTATAACTATGTGCTATGTTGGTTAATTGTTCAAGCCAAAGTTGTTGGAGTTCATGCCAGGTTTTGTCTTGTTTAATCGGCTTGATGCCCTCAAGCGCTGTATCTGACTCGCTCAGTCCACCAATGGTTACGTTACCCGCTTTAAGCTGAATAAATAGTAAGGTATTAATCGATTGGTTTACAAGCGCATAAAGTAGCAGCTGCGGCTCTTCAGGGCGTTCTGTACTCCATGGCTTTATTGATGGCATCGTTGTTTTATAATCTATGACCCACTGTTTATCGCCAACTTTATCTAATCGGTCAATTCGGATATTAAATTCAATCCCAGCCAGTTCGAGTGAATATTGTTTTTCTACAGCCTCAACTGAAAAGGCAGGTCGAGATTGCTCCCACTCCACTAAAGAGGTGACCAGTTGTTTTAATCGCTTGTTTTCAACCGCCCTTAATAACTCAGGAAATGAGTGGGGGCGGTGGCTTGTATAGTGGGTTACTGTTTCATTGATTATTTCTGTTAGCAAGTCATCTTTTTTTTCAGGAGAAAGTGCTAACAGTGCTTCTTGGCTCTTAATTTCCTGCCAAAGCCGTTCCAGCACTTTGTGAATCATTTGTCCGCGCTCGCTTGCGTCAGGGCCGGCATTGATACTTGGAGTTGCTCTGGCTCGAAGTCGATGCGCTGCGAATGCACGAAAAGGGCACTTGGCTTGATCTCCAAGTAATGCTGTTCCGCCTGTAATAGGCTTACCCTCTGTAAAGGGAACGGTATAGTCCTCTTGTCGTTCAACAACACTGATGTCGCTTGAGGGACTAGGCTTTAAGCTTGTATGTATCGGTAAATGCCTGATAAGTGGGCTGGGTAGGTTGGGTGTGTCACCTGTTAAAGCGGAGTAGCTAAATACACACTGCTTGCTGCTACGTTGTAATCGCTTAAGGTTTAAACTTGCCAGATGAAGCTCTTTTTCAGGCGACGCTTTAGGCATTTGAAGTTTTTGTTGCATCTCAATGGGTATAAAAGGAGACAGGCTTACTTTTTCAGGCAGACATTGATCGGTTAAACCAGTCACCCAAATGCTATCAAATATACAGCCACTGGCTTCTAATAGACCAAGTAATAAAATAGGTGTATTAGGTTTTTTAACTTGAAAGATGGTGGCTTTTGCTAGGTGGCTTAAGGTGCTTAACGCATCTTTCTTGGTCATTACAGGCTGAACGGTTGTGATTTGTAAAAAGTCATCAAACAAGCCTTCCAGGCGTTGATAAAATTGATAGCAACTAGAATTAAGCGGGTAGTCCCCTGGAAAGCCAAAATACTGTAAGCGACCTTTTAAAGCACTTATCCACTCAATAGGTGTCCCTTTATCTCTATATGATGTGAGGTTACTTAATTGTTTGGCGAGTAGGGGGCTTGGTTTTTCTAAGCTTTTTATCCAAAGCTTTGTTGTTAAGATGGACTCTCTCAGCAACTGATTTTTTTGTAAGCATTCAGAGCGCGCTATGAATTCTTTTCGCGATCCTTTTAAGTAAGGTGTTTGCAATAGTAATTTAGCTGCTTCATTGGTTATAGAATCACCATCTAAGCTTAACAAGGACAAGGCATGGGAAATAAGGGGGTGCTCTGATAAGGGCTGTCCTAAAGATACCGTGTAGTCTTGCGCTGTAAAATGTTGTTGAAATAGCCGTTGCAATGATTTGTGCTTCGTCTGCAATTCAGGTACCACTACTGCAATTTGCTTGTCACCACAGGCCATACGTTTTTTTACCCACTCAATCATTTGTGAGAGCTCATCCATATCGTCTTTTGCGGCAAAGCACTCTGCGGATAAGGGCTCAGTGCTTAAATCATAGGTATGTTGTAAGCAGTCTAGATTCGTCAGTTTACTTTGAAGTGTTTGTTGTTGGGGGGTGAATTCATTAAAAAATGCCCAAATTACATTCTGATAGGGGTCTTTTTCAAGTAAGGGCAATACATAATCTATGACTTGGTTGCTGGTGATAAAGCCGTGCTTATCAAGTTGGTGTTGAAAAGCCGCTTGCCAATCTTGAAAGGCTTGAGATTGAGGCGTATAGCAAAACGAAGGATCATCGATAGCTATTTGCCAGTGCCGGCAATGCTTCCAATCCTTTTTTATAGCCTCCAATAAACCTTCATCTACACTATCGTCATCATCTGCATTCACAATCGCTGACCACAGTACATGCTCTTGTAGTTGAGAAAGTAATATAGGGTGTTGTTGGAAAGGGCGTTGATGGCATATGAATGTATAAAGTGTATTGATGAATGCTTGATAAGGCAGGCAGTTTGGCTTTGCTAATGCGCTTGCATCCTGGTGTTGGTTTGCATACTGCTCAATGAGCTGATTGCTAATTCGGTTATTTGGGGTGATAACAAGCGTGCCTTGCTTTAAGTAAGCAAATAAAGTTGACGTGTTGGGTAGGGCATTAACCATCATAACGGTTTAGATTTTTCATCCATGGTTATGGTAGATTGGCCGTGTTGGGGTGTTTGCGTGCCTACAGCTGTTTCATCGTTGTTCGATGGAACCTTTCTTTTAATATATAGCGCATTCATCATGTGATATATCAAGTGACCTCTCAAATAAACCGCAGCAAACCCAGCTAACAATGCAAGCCAAATACCAAATAGTATAAAGCTGTAAAATAACACCAGTGCATACATATTAATATAATAAACTACAGAAGTCTCACCAAATAGATGTGGGTGCGTGTGTTGGAAGAAAAACAAAAAAAACAAAGTATGGAAAGGTAAAGCCACCAATGCCATCAAAAAGCCCCACCAAAATACTTTTTTAGCATAGGGTTTTTGGCTGTGTATGATTTTGTCACCGAATAATGCACCAAATACAGCAGCGATAACCGCGGCAAGGAGCACCGCTTGATAATAAGGAAACAATAACTCTACACCTAGTGCGTATAAGACTGAGTCAATTATGATATTTGCAATGACCGCAAGTAAACCAAAGTAGATGGCAGCAATCAGTCTTGGATTTGAGATAGAAAGTGCATCGTCCCTATCGCTCATTATGAAGTCCTTGCTCTTTGGATTAAAACAGAAACAGGTGATTGAGCGTGCAGCTGACTCGTATTTCCCTGGCACCTACTTGTGCCTACTCTAAACTTCCTTGTCATTCCCTGTGTGAATGCGAGACAACATGCACGTTCAATCACCTGTTAAATCATGCTTACAGTATAAATATAGACCATTTTATAAAAAAATCTAGCATATTGGGTTTGGAAATTAAAATTTAAAAGAGCGTTTGTTTATTACGATGACGCTCAAATAAGCCCTCATTCTCCCTTTGGAAGAACCCTTTTTGCCCCTCTGGGAGAAGGTGCCCGAAGAGCCTGCCCCTGCGAAAGCAGGGGGCGGATGAGGGAAAAATTGCTGTTCTCATACCTTCACTCTACACTTAATACAACACTATCCAAAAATGGAATTAAAGATGGATATCGTTCCTTTTTTAAAAATGATGGCCGAGAAAAATGCTTCTGATATGTTCTTTAGTGTGGGCGCGTTACCACATATAAAGATAGAAGGTGTGTCCATAGCCGTTGGAGATGAGACAATACACCCAGCGCAGATGGATGAACTTGCTGATTCTATTCTAGATGATGCACAAAAAGAAGAATTTGCCGAGCGCATGGAGCTCAACATTGCATACTCACTTAAAAATTTTGGTCGATATCGTATCAATATGTTTCGCCAGCGTGGACAAACAGGCATTGTCATTCGATATCTAAAAGAAACCATACCATCCATCGAAGCGCTTAACTTACCTGAGTTATTAAAAACGCTTGTAATGGAACCACGGGGGCTTGTATTGGTTGTTGGCTCCACAGGTTCAGGTAAATCAACCACTTTGGCATCTATGATTGAATACCGTAACAACCACCATTGCGGGCACATACTAACCATTGAAGATCCCATTGAATATTTACATGATCATAAACAATCCATTGTTGATCAAAGAGAGGTTGGTATAGACACATTAAGCTATGAACATGCTTTAAAAAACGCAATGCGTGAAGCACCTGATGTAATATTAATTGGGGAAATTCGTGACAAAGAAACGATGAAGCAAGCCATCGCTTATTCCGAGACAGGCCATTTATGCCTATCTACACTTCATGCAAACAATGCCAATCAAACCATGGAAAGAATTATTAATTTTTTCCCTGAAGATGCTAGGTCGCAAATACTCTTAGATTTATCTTTAAATCTAAGAGCAATCATTTCACAGCGATTAATACCAGGAGTTAAAGACAAGCGCGTGCCAGCTATAGAAATACTACTTAACACCCCATATATTTCTGCTTTAATTGCAAAAGGGGAGGTTGAAGAAATTAAAGAAGCTATGGCCAAAGGGCGCGAAGTGGGTATGCAAACCTTTGACCAAGCGCTACTTGACCTGTATAGCCAAGGAAAAATTAGCCAGGACAATGCGCTGCGTTATGCTGACTCTAAAAACAATGTACGCCTTGAGATGAGATTAAATGAAGATGGTGATAAACCTTTAGGCACAAAGTTATCGATAGAAAAGGACCAGTAACAACTGCCTTGCTTCCCGATGGCATGATACAACCAATAAATTTCTATCATGTATAGTTGATTGAAATTAAAATGACTGTTTTTAGGCTCCTTTATTTTGCCCCCTGCTTGTTTTTCAAAAAAGAGTAATGGCTCATTCCCTTGCGAATTTTTTAAAAGCAAGCAGGGGGTAAAAGAAAAAGAATAAATCGGTCATTTTGATTTCAATCAACTATATATAATAGCACGAGAAGATAACGAGTATAGATTTTTTTGTATGAAAGCAGCAATCCATCTCTGAGGCGAAGTAACAAGTAGGCAGGGTCATTTTCGACCCTGCCTACTAGAAAACCTGCTAAAAGCTCTTACTGACCTACTGAGCGTTGAACATTACCGAAGGGCTTAATGTTTGCGCCTTGTTTAACATCATCTGGTAAATCCTTTAGGGCTTTTTGTGCTGCATCATAACTTGGGTATGAACCATAGAGGCCTTTATAGTAGGTTTTACCATTTTGATTTACTTTGACCTGAGCACTACGGTTTGATTTAGGCGCTTTATATAATTTCCTAGCAACAGCCGACGCCTTTTCTCCGCTTCCTAGCTCAATGGTATAGTTACCAGGGTTTTGTTGATGTACCCAGCTTCTGTCACGGTCTTTGGCTCGAGCGGGTGAGTGATAAGCGCCCACATGATAAGTTTCAGGTACAACGACTTGTTTTTTTACACGTTGGTGATCACCATAAGTATAACTACCATCATAACTTTCAGGATATAACGGTTGCCCATCCCAGGTATAACTTTGAAAGTTCATATATCCATTTGGATTGTGGGACATACATGCACCTAAGCTTGCTGTTAGTCCCAAAATGGCAATGGTTCTTATTATTTTTATCATGGCATTACCCCTAGCAATATAGATATAAATATATTTGGTTCGTATATATAATTATCTGCACTTTAATAAAAAACTTTAGTTATATCCGTGATCTTTCAAAAAGCCGAAAACCACGCATGTTGAAAAGTCACGGGTATACTTGTGTTGCTGAGCTCGATAACATACATTATCACTATCTTTTAAATACATTTTAGGTACGTTATGTGGACCGACCGCCGTTCAGGACAGACTAATCAGCGAGGATTGCAAGATCACCGCGATCCTTATGAAAGAGATAGGACAAGAGTCATTCATTGCCCAGCTTTCAGACGCCTTCAACGCAAAACTCAAATTTTAGGTACCGATGAAGGTGATTTTCATCGCACGCGTTTAACTCATTCGCTAGAAGTGTCCTCTATTGGTAGAAGCATTGTAAAAAATCTTACTTTAAACCATGCAGACAATAGCCTTGTAAGTTTACTGCCTAGCGATGATTTAATTGCAGTTATTTGTTTATTACACGATATTGGTCATCCTCCATTTGGTCATGGTGGGGAAGTAGCATTAAATTTCAAAATGAGACATCACGGTGGGTTTGAAGGAAATGGTCAAACACTAAGGTTATTAACCAAGCTAGAAAGTAGTTATGGGGAGTTTGGCTTAGATTTAACAAGACGAGCACTACTTGGCGTTTTAAAATATCCCGTGAGTCACTCAAGTGTGGTTGCAACCGAGTTACCTGAAGTTGTAGAGACCTTAAGTAAAACGATTCGAATCAATGATTGGTTACCACCAAAGGGTTACTTTGACTGTGAGCAAGCGGAAGTGGATTGGTTGCTGTCGCCATTTGATGATTCTGATAGGCATTTGTTTCAATCATTGGCTACGAAACCTTTTGAACATCGACATGGTAAAGCAGCGTTTCATACGTTTGATTGCTCAGTGATGGATGTTGCTGATGATATTGCTTATGGTGTTCATGATTTAGAAGATGCGATACACCTTCGCCTAATTGAGCGAGGATATCTCGATACGGCTGAGTTCAGGCAACTTTTAGCAGAAACTGATTTAAGTACCCAAGCGGACAAATTGCTAGACGCGCTATTTAGTGATGTGCTGCATCATCGTAAGCAAGCAATTGGTGAGATGGTCAATTACTTTATCACGGCATCAAAGGTGCATGAAACAGCACCAGATTTTACTAATGAATTGTTAAAATATAACGTGGAACTTCGACCAGAGGCAAGACACCTGCTCGATCATTTAATGAACTTCATCTACCAATACGTGATTGACTCACAAGAGGCGCGTACGTTTGAATATGGAGGGCAAACGGTTGTATTAAGGTTGTTTGAAGCCATGAGTTCTAATCCACAAAGTTTACTGGATAATAAGAACCGAGCGTTTTATGAACAACAGCCTGATGAAGCATCAGCATTAAGGGTTATTTGTGATTATATTGCAAACATGACAGACGAGTATGCCTATCGTATGCATGAGCGTTTATTTGGATTTAACACAAGAACAATATTTGAGCGGCTATAACTTGGAATATAATGGCGTCCCCAAGGGGATTCGAACCCCTGTTACCGCCGTGAAAGGGCGATGTCCTAGGCCTCTAGACGATGGGGACCCGGAACTTTTTTATACGATTTCAGATGTGAATGGCCAATATCCACACCAGTTACAACTTAAATGGCGTCCCCAAGGGGATTCGAACCCCTGTTACCGCCGTGAAAGGGCGATGTCCTAGGCCTCTAGACGATGGGGACTAGAGTATTCAACAGCGTAAACTGTTGGTGGAGCCAGGCGGGATCGAACCGCCGACCTCTTGCATGCCATGCAAGCGCTCTCCCAGCTGAGCTATGGCCCCATAATCTGGGATGTCTCTTTGCAAAAGAGAGTCGAAGTTTAATGAGGGCTTGATTTTATGTCAAGGTTTTTTTGTAAACTTGTACGATTAGTTATGCTTCAATCATGGCTTGGAGTCCATAAATCATTTCTTTTAAGCGATTTGCTCTCGAGCCAAACAAATGCAGTGCCTCAAAAACATACGTATATTGGGCTTGTATTAACTCATCCAACATATTTTTTTCAAAAAGATTGGCATACGTTCTTTTGTCATTCGCGTCATCCGAAGAGCGGCCTTTACCTAACAAATGGTTATGATAGCAATCCAAATAATCATCTTGCATTTGGAAAAGAAGCCCAAAATGGTCGGCAAAAGCTTTAAGCGCAATACTTTCTTGTTCAACCTCACTATCTCCTGCTGCGATAGCTGTTAGCATGCATGCTTTAATTAGACGACCAGTTTTTAACTGATGTATGGTGCATAGTTTTTTTTCAGTAAGATTTGGGTTGCTTAGCTCTGTTAAGTCAAGAGATTGTCCGCTAACCATCCCAGAAGGTCCACTAGCATTGACCAACGCCTGCGTCACAGCGACTACTTGCTGTGCTGATAGATACTTAGGTAAGTGAGTTAGTAATATTTCAATCGCCAACGCTTGCATGCCATCACCCGCTAATATAGCAGTCGCCTCTCCAAATTGTTTATGGCAACTTGGCTTACCACGGCGCATGTCGTCATCATCCATAGCTGGTAAGTCGTCGTGAATGAGTGAATAACAATGGGTTAGCTCAATGGCTATGGCAATATAATCTAAACTCTCAATAGGTGCTTTTGTGAGCTCACCACATAAGTAGACCAACATAGGCCTTAGTCTTTTACCGCCAGGGAAAAGAGAGTATAGAATGGATTGTTTAATATTATCGGCGGGAATAGACGTATTTTCAACGATGTGTCGAAGTAAATGCTCATGTCTTGATGCGTAATCAATGGGATCGGCATCACTCATCAGTTGGATTACCTGAAGAAGGCTTAGATTTTGATAAAGTTTCAATTTTTTGCTCGGCCTGACTCAATGCTTTTTCGCATTGGTTGACCAAACCAATTCCTTTTTCGTATTGTTGCAAAGAAGCTTCTAGAGTGAGCTCACCTTTTTCTAATTGCTCAACGATGTTTTCAAGATCTGTTAATGATTTTTCAAACTGGGTCGGTTTAGTCATGTGCTTGCCTTCTAACATCAAGATATTTAGCCATTATACTGCCTTCATAACGTGTTTCAATGCAATTTTCTTATCCCGGATACTTCATCCATAGTGGCATGACTTTAGTAATGTAGCTCATAAATTTCCAAATCCCAACTTGGTGCTCAAACTGTCCAAACGGGTCTGCTTTGATCTCGGGGTAAGCAATTCCAAGGCCAAATAAGCCCGGGGCAATGATACCAACGTGGGGGTTATGGTTGAGTTGATTGTATCCTTTTGCTTTAATTGATGAACGAGTTTCAAATCCAACGGCATCGATTGCTTTATTACACACCGGTAAATACTGGGATAGGTTCTCAGTATTTGATAAATACCGCTCAACATTGTTTGGCAGGGTGCCGTCAATAAATTGCCTGGCAAAATCAGCCGTTTTACCTTTTAAGCCTGTATTGTCAAATAATATCCAATCACCCATATTCACAGCGTAGCGACAGGGGGATTGATAGAAGTTAATTACCCGCTTCGCACCTAGGTTTACTAAATAATTTACAATCATAATGGCGGAGTGTGAAGAGCCAAAAACGGCAATGGTATCCTCTTTTGAAATCACTTCTTGTAATTTATCACTATCGATTGCTACCTCAAAAGGGATAGTTTCAATGTCTTTGTGGTTTAGGTATTTGGGGGAGGCACCTTGAGCTAGAATAACCTTGTCAGCACAATACGTATTTTTAGCGCTCGTTAAATGCCACTGTTTGTTTGCAAGGTGAATTTCATCAACAAGGCCTGATACAGAAGTAACTTGCTCAAGTAGACGATTGGTCATCCATTGTAAGGGTTCAACCATATAGTTGAGCCGGCAGGTTTCTTCCTTTGGTAACGTAAACAGAGGGAAGTCAGTAGGGACTTTAATAGACTTGCATGCATCAAAAAAATCTAAAAACCGCTGAACGGTAGTATTGCTGGATACATTTGGCCAGTGACGCCCCAAATCCCCAACTTTAAATTCCGGATCTACCCAAAGAATTTGTTCAGCATTGATACCTTCGTCAATTAACTTAACAACTGCGGCAATGCCCGCCGGTCCTGCTCCAACCACGGCCCACTTAAAAAGGTTTTTATTCATTATGCTATTTCGTTTATCATGTAAAACGTACATGGAGTCTAAATTCCTAATGGGGTTTATTCAAGTCTTTAAAACTAAAAAGTTGACGTAATGAAAACAAAAACCAGGTATACATGCGGGCAATGTGCTGCCGTTTATTCACAATGGTCAGGTCAGTGCGTTCAATGTGGTGAGTGGAACACCATGGTGGAAGAGCAAGCACAAGCTGCCAGCAAAAACCCAAGAGTGACCAACTACGCCAATGAGCGCTCTGAAGTAACACTTGTAGAAGATGTCATCATTGATGATGCATCACGCATGGATTGTGGGCTATCAGAGTTAAACCGCGTCTTAGGTGGCGGATTAGTAGATGGTTCGGTGGTTTTGATTGGGGGCGATCCTGGTATTGGTAAGTCAACCATTTTAATTCAAACCATGGCCAATTTATCAGCGAAGCAAGACATCCTCTACGTAACTGGAGAGGAGTCGTTGCAACAGGTTGCTATGAGAGCAAAACGATTACAACTGCCTCTAGGAGGACTTCGGTTACTTGCAGAAACCAACGTAGAAGCCATCATTGCAAAAGCGCAAAAAGAAAAGCCACGCGTCATGGTCATTGACTCCATACAAACCATTTTTACAAACTTAATTCAATCAGCACCTGGTGGGGTAAGCCAAGTAAGAGAGGCAGCAGCTCAACTGGTTCGTTTTGCAAAATCAACCCAAACCGCCGTATTTTTAGTGGGTCATGTCACCAAAGAGGGCGCACTAGCAGGCCCTCGCGTGTTAGAACATATGGTGGATACGGTCTTGTACTTTGAGGGGCAAAGTGACAGCCGCTTTCGCGTTATACGCGCTATTAAGAATCGCTTTGGTGCAGTAAATGAGTTGGGGGTGTTTGCAATGACCGATAGGGGGTTAAAAGAAGTAGCCAACCCATCAGCTATTTTCCTATCCAAACAACCCGAACCCACCCCTGGAAGCTCAATCATGGTGACGTGGGAAGGATCTCGCCCTATGCTTGTTGAGATTCAAGCCTTGGTTGACCAAAGTCATGCACCACAAGCGAGACGAGTAACTGCAGGACTTGAACAAAATCGTTTGGCCATATTGCTAGCGGTCCTCCATCGTCACGGTGGTATTGCAACGTACGATCAAGATGTTTTTGTCAACGTAGTAGGGGGTGTCAAAGTCTCCGAAACAGGCAGTGACTTGGCTTTGTTGACCTCCATTGTATCAAGCTTAAGAAATAGGATAGTTGACAGTAACACCATTGTGTTTGGGGAAGTAGGTTTGGCTGGGGAGATAAGGCCTGTACAAAGTGGGCAAGAGCGATTAAAAGAAGCCGCGAAACATGGTTTTAAGCGAGCCATCGTTCCTTACGCCAATACACCTAAGCAAGATGTTGGGTTAGAGGTAGAAGGCGTTAAGCATTTGCAGGAGGTGTTGGAAAAGATATAGGCTTAACCGACATTCTGTCCCTACGTCTTTTTTGCTAAAGTTTGATTACATTTTTTGGGAGGTCGATTGACTTATGTAGTCCTGGTATAGTGTGTTGAATGCTGCCTTGTTTCTATCGGGGAGTTTATTTAAGACGTGATTAAAATCAGAATCACAGTTGATTTTATCACCATAATATTCACTATCAAAATCAATATAGTCTTGAATGAGCTTTAATATTTTAGCCAAGCCATGACCATTTTGTATTTTACCTCTTTTATGCTTAAAAAACGCTATATGTTTGTTATCTGGTAGATAAGAAGGAACAAGACCTAAATCCCAGTCACCATTGATTTTGGACTTGACCTTCTTTAATTTTTGTCCCGTACAAAGTAACAGGTATCCTATCTGATTCTTTGTTAATATTTACTTAATAATTCGGACTTATATTAGGGTCTGTTGACATTTCACCTACCGCCTACGTGCCGCGGCTTGTCCCTGAGAGTTCCACACGAATATTTTATCTAACATATTGAAAATATAGTGAAATAAAATTTGAATGTGCATGGTGATTATGATCAAATAGCGTTCTACAACATTATGAGATCGA
>Ga0233426_10002442_pt1 | contig 15567 bp, 13 predicted proteins | sample SI_118_April2016_6_FD_179875 | JGI IMG/M metagenome (GOLD analysis project Ga0233426, IMG submission 179875) | Seawater microbial communities from Saanich Inlet, British Columbia, Canada - SI_118_April2016_10_MG | ecosystem: Environmental > Aquatic > Marine > Inlet | place: Canada: British...
CAAAAACAGAAATCCCTTCGATACTTCGACCAACCTTGGTCTTATCATCATCAACGAAGGCAAGTACATTAACCGAACTACTGTCGTCTAAGGCTCTCTTGGCCATCAGACCGTTGACTCCTGCGCCAAATAAAATAGTAGCCGTTAGTTTTTGTTCTTTTGAAACTCGCGCATACAGTAGTTTTACGATAAGACGATAGAGCGATAAAAAAGAAAGGCTGAAATAAAACAGTAATAATAGATAGTTGTAATGTGCTCTTGTATTCGCTTTTACATAAAGGGCATAAACCATAAGCGTCAGGGTCAATCCCATTGTGATTTTACCAATATCAATAAAGGTCGTAAAGCGAAGCAACATCCGATACCCCCTTAACAAGGTCAAACAAGCCAATGCCAAAACAATAAAGATGATTTTATCGGTTAACGAGCGAATTACTATGTTGGAGCCATTTAAATACAAGAGTCCCTCTGTGGCTAAAAAAAGGCAAATTCCATCCAACACATAGGCGTATTTTTTAGAGTAATGGTATTTGAATATTTTTTCGAACATGGTGGTTTGAGTTTAGTAATTCAAAAAAGCTTCTATAGATTTTTGAATTCGCTCTTTATCTTGGTCTGTTAAATTACTCCCCGAAGGTAAGCATAATCCTTTTTGAAAAAGCTCTTGAGCGACCGCTCCTCCAAAATATGCTGCATCTTTGTAAAGGGGTTGCATATGCATGGGCTTCCACAAGGGTCGACTTTCAATATTATCCTGTTCTAGGTGGAGTCTAAAATGTTCGGGTTCAAGTTTTTTGTTTTTTGATTGCTCCAGTAAAACACAGCTCAACCAGCGGTTGGATAAGAACCCCTGAGGCTCTTCTAAAAACTGAACTCCGTCTACATTTTTGAAAAGGTCTTCATAAAATCTATAGTTTGCTCTTCGTGCCGCTACACGATCCTCTATGACCTGAAGTTGACCGACACCAATAGCCGCCGCAATATTAGACATACGATAATTGTAGCCTACGGTAGAATGCTCGTAATGCGGAGCAGTATCCTTGGCTTGGGTTGCCAAAAAACGTGCTTTTACTATAGCAGCTTCATCCTTAGACTGCAGTGCCCCTCCTCCAGAAGTTGTGATTATTTTATTTCCATTAAAGCTTAAAATCCCAAAGGTTCCAAAAGAGCCACAAGCTTGACCTTCAATTGAAGATCCTAGCGCCTCGGCAGCGTCTTCAATGATTGGAATTCCATAGCGCTCCGAAAGAGCACCTATTTCCTTCATCTTGGCCGGCATCCCATAAAGGTGCACAACAAGAATGGCTTTGGGTTTTTTACCACGTTTTACAAACTGTTTGATTGCCGTCTCCAGCGCCTCGGGGCACATATTCCAGGTTTCCCTTTCAGAGTCTATAAAGACTGGCTGTGCTTGCTGATAGGTGATTGGATTTGACGAGCCTATGAAGGTAAAGGATTGACAAAGCACAACATCATCTTTGCCTACATCCAGCAGCCGAAGTGCTAAATGAATTGCAGCCGTTCCAGATTGTACAACTGCTGTATGCTTCACTTGGGTATAGTCCGACAAGTCCTGTTCAAATTGACTGATGAACGGGCCAGCGGGAGCAACCCAATTGGTTGCAAAAGCTTCTTGAACGTTCTTCAGTTCCTCCGTTCCCATATGGGGGGAAGAGAGCCATATTTTAGTTTGCCCCATGTGAAGTGATTATTTTTCCTGGATTCCCAACTACAGTTGCTCCATCAGGAATGTTTTTAGTAACTACTGATCCTGCGCCTACAGTCACTCGTTTACCTATTTTAATTTGCGGTAGAACAACAGCTCCTGCTCCAATAAACGTTTCATCTCCTATTACAACCTCTCCACAGAGGGTAGCATTGGGTGCAATATGAACAAAATCGCCTAGAACACAATCATGATCAATACTGCTTGACGTGTTGATGATTCCGTGCTTTCCTATCCGAGTCCCTCGTTGAATTACTGCACGGTGCATGACAACAGATCCTTCGCCTAACAAACTGAGACGATCCAAATTTGCTGAGGGGTGAATAAGTACGCCAAAGACATGATTTATTGTTTGTGCCAATTTTTTTCGAATTCTATTGTCTCCAATACCAATAATAGCTGAAGCAGCTGGAAAAAGATCGGAACTGTACTTTTGATATACGCTAACACCGTCCAAAGTTTCAATCTTGGGGTTTAAATCAAAAACGGCTTCTAGTTGATAAATTTCTTCTGCTTCAATAATGCTCGACACAACTCGTGCATGACCTCCGCCACCAATAAGAATAAATTTAGTTGTTTCCATTGAAGGGTTCCATTGTGGTTTGACCAGTGGCGTTTACATCTTTCGTCATAAAAACCTTGGTTAGGGTCATCCCTAATATTTTAATATCCAAGATAAAACTTTGATGTTGAATATACCAAAGGTCGTATTCGAATTTTTGTTTCCAACTGATTGCATTTCTGCCATTCACTTGAGCCCAACCCGTAATACCCGGTTTAACCTCGTGTCTTCTTTCTTGTTCTTTACTGTATAAAGGTAGGTATTCTGGCAATAAGGGCCGTGGTCCTACAAAACTCATGTCTCCTTTGAGGATGTTCCAAAGTTGTGGGAGTTCGTCTAAGGAGAGTTTTCTGATGATTTTACCAAGGGGGGTCATCCGGAGATTGTCGGGTAGTAAGTCGTCCGAATCATCGCGGGTGTCCCGCATGGTTTTTAATTTATAGATGGTGAACAGTTTTCCATGCTTCCCAGGTCGAGTTTGACTGAAGAAGGGAGTGCCGGTGTTTTGAATCCAAAGTAAAAATGCAATGATGGCCAACAAAGGACTTGTGCCTATCAAAAAGAGGATTGCTAAGATCCGATCCAGTGAATGTTTGATTGCACTATACATTTTTTTCTCGGAGTTTATATTCATCTAAGAGTAACTTCCAGTATTGGGCTCTTTCAAAATTAGTTGCTATGAGTGTTTGCGTTCGTTCAATAAATATAGTACGCTTTTCTGCATCTTTATAAAGGAATTGCATCTTTTCAACCAATGGTTGTATTTGCTTTGGAGGAACCAAAAAACCATTTACTTTATCTTCTATGATTTCGTTGCACCCATTGATGTCCGAAACAATACAAGGAACACCCATGGCACCTGCTTGAAGCACAACATTAGGGAAGCCTTCGCGGTAACTTGGAAAGACAAAGACTTGCGCCATTTTTAAAAAAGGACGTACATCTTGTTGGTAGCCTGTTGATATTATGTTTGGATTCTTGTCAATAGTGTTTAAAGTAACTTGTTTCAAGGGATCAAGTGCGGGTTCTTGTGGACCCACCAAAAGCAACTTTAACTTTGGTGTTTTTGTTGCCAGTTGTTCGAAGGCTGCAACCAATTCGTTAATACCCTTGTCACCCACCAGACGGCCAATGAATAGAAAGATAAAATCATCTTGATCAATTTTCAACTGTTTGCGCAATTCATCTTGACGTTGCTCTGTGATTAAATCAGGATTGAAATAATCGGTATCAATTCCGTTGGAAGATCCTTTGCCGATGATTTGAAGCGGTGTCTTTTCAGCTAGATGTTTTTTTTGTATAAAATCCATCAATCCTTTTGAATTGGGATATACATGAGTGGCACAACGGTAGGTGAGGCATTCTACGGCATATAAAATTCTTTTTTTTATGCCTTTGGCCTCCATAAGGGGTAAGCCTGCAACCGTGTGCATGCGCACGGGTACGCGGGCAATAAAGGCTGCTAACATGCCTATGATCCCTGCTTTTGGGGTGTGGCTATGAACAAAATAAGGATTCTCTTGACGCAAAAGACTAACCAATTGAATTAAACATCTAAAGTCTTGTAATGGCGTTATTTTTCGAGTTATTTCTAAGGGAAAATATTTTACCTCTTGTTCGTTTGCAATTTCCTCTAACTTTTCTTTATCCGAGGAAACTAAGGTAACATCGAAATACTTGCTAAAAAAACGGGGTTGGTTCTCTAGTAGTTTTTCTATAGAGAGAGGAATCGTAGTAATCCTGATTAGCTTTTGCATAAGTCAAAGTTACTCTTCCATAGTCTCAATTAAAAATAAATTAGAATTATAATGCTCTTAAGTAGATTTTTTGTCATACCAAAACTGACGACTCCTAAAACTATCTGTATATAAAATTAAACCTCCATAAACAGTGGGAGAAGCAAAATTAAAACAGTGTAAGTTTAAGGAAAATCCTAGTTTATTATGAATAATAAAAGGTCGCTATACAATAGATGAAGCCTCACAACATTTACCTAAATATTAAGGTTTCTTTCAAAGATATAAGAAGTCGGGGTCTTTATAAAACCCTTTTACGTCAAATACAATCCCTCGTTTCACTATTAAATCTTTTGGGTTAATTGCCTTGAAACAATGGTGTGAAACTGCCAAAATTACCACATCGTATTGATTGTTTGAGATTACTTTAAGTTTTTCGAAGCCATATTCTTTTAGAAAAACCTCAGCATCTGCCTCTGGATCAAAAATATCTACTTGGAAACCAAATTCATTAAGCTCTTGATACACATCAACTACTCTTGAATTCCTAAGATCTGGACAATTTTCTTTGAAGGTTGCGCCCAAAATCAATGCAGATGCATTTTGACTATTTTTGTTCTGCTTCATCAACTGCTTCACTATTTGACTTACAATAAAGGTAGGCATAGAATCATTGATTCTTCGTCCTGCTAAAATCATTTCTGGGGTATAGCCCAATTCTTCCGATTTAAAAGCTAAATAATAGGGGTCTACCCCGATACAATGTCCACCGACTAAACCGGGAAAGAAATTTAAAAAATTCCATTTGGTACCAGCCGCTTTAAGGACTTCGTTGGTGTCAATTCCCATTTTACTGAAAATGATAGACAGCTCGTTGACAAAGGCAATGTTGATGTCTCTTTGGGTGTTTTCAATAACCTTAGCTGCTTCTGCAGTTTTTATGGTTGGTGCTTCGTATATTCCGGCTTCGATGATGGAACCGTATAATGCTGACAACTCTTTGAGTGTTTCTGGAGTGGATCCAGACACCACTTTCGTTATCTTGGTTATCGTATGCTTTTTATCTCCTGGATTAATTCGTTCTGGGCTGTACCCTACAAAAAAGTCAACATTGAATTTTAATCCTGTTTTTTCTTCCAGAATTGGAACGCATACTTCTTCTGTCACTCCCGGGTATACGGTTGACTCATATACAACCGTATCGCCTTTTTTAAGCGCCGTAGACACCGACTCAGTTGCTTTGACAACTGGAGTTAGGTCCGGACTTTTACTCGAGGTTACAGGTGTTGGAACGGTTACTATAAAGGTAGTACAGTCCGAAATATCTTCTAAAGTGGTGGTAAGTTTCAACGAAGCTCCGACTACTTTGTTTAGCTGTTCTTTTGTCAGCTCGTTTGTAGCGTCAAGCTCATTATTGAGTTCCGCTATTCTTTTGGTATTGATATCAAAACCAACCACTTCATATTTAGATGCAAAAGCTGCAGCAAGTGGCAAGCCAACATAACCTAGTCCAATTATTGCGATTTTAGGGTTGTTCATTATTTTAAATTGTTATAATACCAAGTTAAGGATTCTTTTAAGCCTTTTTCAAAGTTGTGACTAGGATTGTAGTTCAATAAATTTTTTGCTTTCTTGATGCTCGCTTGTGAATGGGGAATGTCACCGTTGCGGCCAGGGCCAAATTTAATTTCTATTTTTGCAATAGTAGGATCAAATTTTGAAAGTCCTTGACGAATTAATTTTGTTATTTCTAAAATCGTAATTCGATCTCCAACTGCCGTGTTATAAATTTGATTAATTGCCCTTGTGTTTTTGGTTTCTATTGCCAAATGGGTCATTTGAATTACGTTGTCTATATAAGTGAAATCTCGTGAAAAGGAACCATCTCCATTAATTTGAGGGGATTCCCCTTTTAAAAATTGACCCACAAATTTTGGAATTACGGCTGCATAGGCCCCATTGGGGTCTTGCCGTCGTCCAAAAACATTAAAATATCTAAGACCAATAGTTTCTAACCCATAAGAAGAACTATAAATATCTGCATACAGTTCATTTACATACTTGGTAATGGCATAGGGAGACAACGGCTTCCCAATATTTTCCTCTACTTTTGGCAAAGACTCAGAATCCCCATAAGTAGAGGAAGAAGCAGCATAAACGAAACGTTTAATGTTGTTTTGTTTGCTGGCTTCCAGCATATTCAAAAACCCATTTACATTAACTTCATTTGAGGTTATTGGATCTAACAATGATCTTGGAACAGAACCCAAGGCTGCTTGATGTAAAACATATGCTACATTTTGAGTTGCTTCCAAACAAGTTTCTAAATTTCGAATATCTCCTTCAATAAAGGAAAAATTAGCGTGTTTCTTAAAGTCTTTTATATTATAAGCATGACCTGTTGCAAAGTTGTCTAAGCCAACAACTGTATATCCTTTTTCAAGCATATACTCGCAAAGATTGGCTCCTATAAATCCGGCAGCTCCTGTTATTAGAATTTTCATTTTAAAAAAACTTTAATTTTACTAGTGATTTTATTTGACGTAAATATAAGTATAAGCATTGAGGCTAAAAACAACAGTAATTTTTCCTGTAAACTAAGTGTGTAAAATAAAACAAAAAATATGATTGATAGAATCAATGAAAAGTGAAGTATTGTTATTCGCTTAGAAAAATTGATTTTGTAAAGTAATTCGGAAAAATACCATAGTGTAAAATATGAAACTAAAGAACTGATAAGGAATGATATCGGAACTGCAATTAAGCCTATTTTTGGTAGAAATATTACTAGTGTTATAAGGTTTAATAGAGTGCCTAAAATAAAAGCATAGGAATTGAATTTTGTTTTATACTTAATTGAAGGTCCAACTCCCACAATTTGAATAAAGAAAGATTGTATTAGGAATGAAAAACTTATCATAGGGATATAAGTAATTGCTTTATTATAGTCCTCTTTTAGAATAAGTGACGCAACATCTGCTACAAAAATTGTGAAAAAAATTATTCCGGCTGAGATGATTAGTGATATCCAATAATGAATAGTTCTAAACACCTGTTTATGATTCTTGTCCTCTTTGAATGTTTTCCATAAAAATTGAGGCCAAGTCATTCTAAATGCAGAACCTATTAACTGAAAAACAGATGCTATTTTAATTGCTGCAGCATAAATTCCAATTTCTTTAAATGACAAAAAAGAAATCATTAAAAAACGACTTCCATAAGAATTAATCCAACCACTAGCTACTCCGGGGATTAGGGGAAGAGAGTATTTCAAAGAGGGTCCAATAAACTTAATAGAAAATGTTTTTCCAAAATCGTTCTTTGAACTTAAGGTTATAAAGATAACCGCTAAAAGCAATCCGAAAAATTGTCCCCAAAAAAAGCTAGATATCCCAAAATCATAGAAATATACTAAAACAACTGGGGTGATTAAATTTGCCAAAAAAAGCAACCCTTGAGATTGAATGAATATTTGCTTTTTCTCCGTAAAGCGTATGATGACAATTAACAAGCTATTAAAACAAAATAGCGGCAAACTTAATAGCGAAATATTATATGCGTTAATGTAAGCTAATGAATCAAAAATTAAAATGTTAATTGAATTTCCAAACATCCACAAGATTATTGTTATTATAAAAGACAATAAGCCAGAAAACAAAAATAACGTGGTTATTAATTGTTTTCTTTCTTCAGTTTTATACTCGTAAAAAAAACGAGACAAGGAGGACTCTAATTGAAGTAATCCCATAATAGAACTTAAGGTTATGATTATAGTCAAAAGCTCTAATACGCCGTACTCTTCGGGACTAAAATAAAAAGTATAAAAGGGAAGTAAAATAATGGACGATGCCTTTGATAAAGCGCCTCCAATACCATATAAGATAAAATCTTTAGTGAGTCCTTTTAACATATTAAGTTTTGTAAAAAATATAATTAAAGAATTTTTTTTAACATTTTATATCATTTAATTGAATTAAAATATATTCTTTATTTTCATAGACTATGTCTTCCTTATTAAGTTTATACTCTTCAAATAAATCAAAAGTAAAATGCTTATATGATTTTAAAAGTATGAAGTGTGTTAGACCGTATTTGTTCTTTAAAAAACTTAAGTTAGTAATTGGCTTTTCAATTGAGATTATATCTTCAGCATAGGATCCAAATCCATTTTTTGGATTCATCATTCGCTGGTACAATAAAACGTTATCCATCTCAAATGTATAATATGCTAAAAATACACTTAGCTTGATAGGATAGGTTAAAAGGGTTACTTTTTCAATGGGTTTTAAAAAGTTCAATAGAGCCTTTAGTTCAGGGTTAGTAGCTGATCTCCCCAATTTTATAAACGAAAGATGTGTATGGTTTTTGGATATAAATATGAATATAATTATAACAATGTGGATGAAGATTAGTGCTAGAAGATTAAATTCTTGAAGGCTATTTGTTAAAAAAAGTCCCATTAAAATTAGGTATAAACCCGTTAACGTATATTCAAAATAACGCTCTGATTCTCCTAAAAAAAGGAATAGTTTGAGGGAAGTTATCCCAAAAATCAACGTTGAACTTAGCAGCAAGTGTACGCAATAAAGTAAAGGTTCATTAAGTTCTAGGGCATGACTCCAAAGAAGAAAAATTCCTGGTATTGAATACATGGCAATAAAAGGAGTGAACCTTACAAAAAAATACTCAAAAAGCTTTAATGGTTCTTTGATTAAATAAAAAGGTGTTTTAATGAGTTCGGAAAGATTGTTGCGGTCAATAATATTACCATTTCTAAAGTACCATTTCCAGTGTTGAAATTTATAGTAAATTATATTCCTAGTGGATGGAATGCCAATAGAAAATATGATTGACCCAATAAGAAAGATAAATGTAATGATCGACCCTGATAAAATACTATAGAATAAAAATGATAAACTATAGTTTTGAAAAGCAAATTGTGAGGTGTTAATTATTAAAAATACAAATAATAAGGCTATTGGAAGTAATTGAAATTGAAGCATAATATCAATATGATACCATAATACATATAAAATAAATGTAAATAGATTACCTAGGGTTCTTGCATTTGAAATACCTGTTAGTCTAGCAGATAAAAATGGAAAAAATAAAGGAGTTGTTCCAAATAAAAATGCGGAATAACCCCAAGGGGTAAACAAAGTGGAATTCTGAATTTTATCCTCAATTAAAAAATTCAAAGCTAATTCTCTTGCGAGAAAATAAAATAATAAAATATGTAATAACTCATAAAAAATAATCGACACATTACCTATAAATAGCCATGATTTTTCAGGGAATTTCGATAAAAAAAAGTGCTGTAATCTAGGATATCCTGTAGAAACTTTTTCAATTGCTTTTGTGTATATAAAATTTGGAGTGAATTTTCCTTTTTGCATTTTTATCATGTATCGATGATAATACGAATCATCTGTTACATCATTAATAGGAGTTATGGAAAATAAAAACCTTAATATACCGGATACTGAAAGGATTAAAAATAATTCTATCATTTAACTAAATTATTAATTTTTCTTAACACGTCTCGCATAAAGAATATATTGTTATCAGAAAAAACTCCTAATGAAATAAGGTTACTAATTTTCAGTGATTTAATTTCATTCCTTTTCTTGTCTATATAATCCATGTTTGTTTTTGTAAGCAGAGGGAAGCCATTGGGCAAAATTTCTGAATGAATAAATTTCACTTGAGATTCTTTATGAATGATTTGAAGCTGTATTAACTCACTTATTATTTTTTGATTCGCTTCCTTAACAGAGGGTATTTCTTTAAATGATGATTCCAATGTTATAGGAAGAGGATTTTCATCCAGTAAAGTTATCGCGTTATAATTTGTAATTCGAAAAGTATTAAATCCTTTATCGTAGCAATACATATAATGTCGCTGATTAAAATCAAAATCCGTTGTTAGTTTTAGGTGTGATAAAACTGTGTGTCTTGGAGAGTCTAATGATGAATAGTCTACATTAATTCCTAGCAAACTTGATAGTCCAAATATCGGAAGCGTACTGTAAACCTTTTCTATTTGGTGTTTAACACCAGAAATCGTAGCAGTTTCAATTTTGGTCCCAAATTTCAAAGAATTCACTTTATTGTTTTTTAATATTTGAACCCCGCTTTTTTCTAATTCAGCTTCTAAAGCATCAATGACTTTCCCTATGCCACGTTCTTTGGGGTAATATGAATAGTAAGTTGGATGAAATTGGCTTGGCAAGTCTAATTGGCTTGGAAATGCAGCAACTTGGTTTATCGGCTTATCTAAGTTTTCAAGTGCATCTTCTTCATTAAATAAAACCATACGATTTAATGGATACAATTGTGCTGCGAAAGGATGAAGATTTTTGCCACCATGTCCAGATAGTTTTTCTAGGATAGGTTCAAAAATTTCTGTTGTAATTGTTGAGCCATAAATATTATTCAAATAATCATGAGAAGTAATTGGGTCCTGATCTTTTTTTCTTTTAAAGTTTATATGTGATTGGATTAACTTTTTGTAATTATCTCTCTTCCTTTTATCGTAGGAAAATAAACTGACAAACACAGTGTCAAGATTCCAAACACCATTATGAAAAACTCCAGATAAATCTGACCTTACTCCATGGTGAATTGCCCACTCAACTTCATTCAGGGTTGATTTTAAAATTGTTTTAATCTCTTCGCCGTATATATTTGTAAAATAATGTGTTCCCAAATCATAGGCACCCTGATGATTATAGTGATGGCTTTTTAAAAGTCCACCTAATTGATTTGCGGCTTCTACCAAAACAATATTTTTTTTATTTTGATTGACCAGTTTTTTTGCAGCAATTAGTCCTGCCATTCCTCCGCCAATAATGAGATTAATCTTTTTCATTTATATATTAAAATATCATAACGATTCCTATTCCTAAATTCAGCAGCCTGAGTTTTTAAAGAAAAATGATAGCCAAGCTCGTTAAGGAAATTGATCAGATCATTTAAATAAAGACTAAAATATTTTTTTGATGTATAAAAATCAGCAATCAATTGATCTCCGATTAGCAAAGTACCTCCTGGAGCCAAAGCGCTTAAAAGTTTTCTTACAGCTGTTTTGAAATAAGCAAGATCTTCAAAATGTATGCCTACACTGACCATATAAATTTTGGTATAAAAGTTTTGCTTGTAGTCAAAATCGAGTACTGAACTACAACTCACATTTGCCTTTCCTTTGTAAAAATTTAATAAGTTTTGACTGATATCTATTCCCTCTATGTATTTTACATCATTCTCAATTTCTTTCATTATCAAACCTGTACCGCAACCCACATCTAAAACTTTATCATCTGATTCCAGGTGTAAATTTCTTAGGGTAGGAGTAATTATCATTTGCTTATAATATTCATATGTAATTGGTTTCCCATCAATCAAATAATCTAAAGCTTCAAAATCATTATTTGTTGTTTTGTTGTTGTAATGATTTCTGGTTCTGTTTTCTGATTTCATTTTTAATTTATTGTTAAAATATATTTTTTTCTAAGTGCACCAATTGCACCAAAAGATTCTTTAAAATTAGCCACACCAATGTTTTGAATATCGTACGCTAGTGTTGAAGCTCCAAAATCAAAAAACTTTATTCCCTCGTTAATTGCCTTCCGAATACCGTAGTCAACTAGAATATTTTTACCATTTAACCCTAACGCACTTATTTCTTGCGCCATATAAAATGTGAGTAATGTATTCGATGTAGGTTTAAAGTAACAAATCCCTATCCTTGAACCATTGAGGTGAATAGCAATATCAAACCATATTTTATCTGGAAAGTTATTTATCAAGTAATTCAGTTCAGCCTTCGAATGAGTTGGTGAACTATTATGACGTATTTTGTCTTCTAATAGAATAGGGTAAAAATCGTCAAGACTTACATTAGCATGAATAGAAAAATTACTCTTATATTTTCTGTACGTTGTTCTACCCCTGGGTTGATATTTATCTTCCCAAAACTCTATTTCTGTTTTGGGCAATTCAATGAAATTAAATACTTCTGACGAAACTAGTTTAAACCCTATTTTCTCCAAAGCAAAAGATAAATTGTGATTTTGCTCTATATAATAATGGTTAGGAGGGGCTACTATCTCAACTCTTTTTAAACCAAACTTTATGAAATATTCTTTGAGAACATTGGCTACTGAAATTGCATTGCTCAGAGAACATTTTTTTGAAATCACAATCCCTCCAAAACTAGAGCCATATGGAGAGACTAGAGTATTGTCTCTCTTCACTGCAGGTAGCACCCCAATAATTTCTTCTCCTTTCAAGATCATCAAATGATGTTCTTCTTGTTTAAACTTTTCTCCATGATATTCTAAAAAATCTAGCCTATGAAAGAGTGTTCCATTGAGAGATTGATCGATGAAATTATTCCATCGATTATAAAACTCACTTCTATAGGGTATAATTTTTATCATTTATTTAAAAGTTTATAGGTTGGAATAAGCTAGTATTTAAATACACAGGACGGTTTTTAAAAAAATTATAGTTAATCATTTAAAATAAGGTCTTTCATTAGAAAAAAAGAAGTGTCATTACTTGAACTACACGATTTTAAAAGTTTAATTAAAAAATCTCTCGTCCCTACTCTTGAATTATTAACGTGTGTTTTTAATTTGTTATAATCATGATAATCTTTTTTAGCATTCAAATATGTTTGTTCGCAGTCAGTATTTAAGAATACATGGATAGGATGAAAATCAAAAATCATTAATTCAAACTCACTGTTTTTTTCAAAGGGGATTTTTTCAAAATTTTTTCCGTAAGAAAAATGAATGTCATCTTCCCAATGGTATGGGATGGTTGTTAATCCGGTCCAGGATTTAAATGGTTTGACATTCCATTTGTAAGGTAAAAACAAATTTGAGTCGTATTTTAATCCTTTTTCATTAAATAAAAATTGAAGTGGTGTAGAACTTGTCATGCTATGCGATCTTATACCTACAGCATCAGGGTATATTGATAAAATTTTATTTAATGTTTCTTCTGCTCCAATTGGAACCCCCTCCATTAGAGAGGGATTGAAATTGGGATGAATAGCTTTTTCAAATAATTTAGAATCACTATTCGATATTACCTGAGATTGATGTGTACAAAAAAGAGTACATTTTGCTTTAAAGCTTTGTAATAAATCCAAAAAGTCTTGGATTACCTCCTCTGGGGCCCAATCAATATCTGATGTTAATATAATTTTTCTCATTCTTCTATAGAAATATCCCAAAGGATTACTTTCTTATTATTTATTATTGTCCATGCCCCAGGATAAGGCTTTGTTTGGGCACGAACGAAATCTTTAATTCTATTAATATTCCATGTCCAATCAATTTCACCGTCATCAGGGCTTCTTTGAGGGAAGACCTTGATTTTAGATTTTTCTTGGGGTTTATAATCTATTTTATTTTTTGTGATTGAATTCAAAATTATTTTCTTGGAAGCCTTAGCTGTCTTTTCAATCATTGTTCTAATATTATCATCTTCATTGATAGATAATACTTCTTGATCAATAATATCACCGTCGTCAACTCCTGATTCCATTCTGAATAAAGTAACTCCAGTTTTAGTTTCTCCATTAATAATTGCCCACACTAATGGAGCTCCACCCGCATAATCTGGTAATAATGACGCATGAATTCCCCACGCACCCTCTGTAGGTATCTCACGTATTAATTTTGGAATCATATAATACCATCCCACTGCAAGAATTATATCAGGAGAGAGATCAATAATGTGTTGCCTGTAATTTGTTATTTTATTTTTATCTGTAGAATCGACTTCATGATAAGGAATATTTAATTGTTTTGCGTATATGGACAAATCTGCATAATTTGTGTTAGTAACTTTCTCTTTACTGTATGAAATGTTAAAGTCTCTTGGTATTGAGAATATTGCCTTAACTTTTACTTCATTCTTTATTAAAGAAACGAGGATTTCTTCACTTAATTTTGTGCATCCAAATAAAATAACATCTCTATTCATCATTTAAAAATATTCTACACCACCATTCAAAGTTTAAAAAGGACCAAAGTAACAAACGGTGATTTTTCCCTTCGTTTAGATGTTCATTGACAATTTTTTTAATAAAGCTTTTATTAATGAATTCTGTACACAGAGTGTCTGAACGTAATAAAATCTCATTAATATACGCTGCATTTTCTCCACGGTACCAACTTTCATCGGGAGCAGAAAAGCCTTGTTTTTTTCGATTTAGTATTTGTTCTGGGATATAATCTTGCATTGCTTTTCTTAAAATGTTTTTCCCATCGTCATGCTCACGATATGTTTTTCTCTTTGCTGCTAAGTTTTCATCAATTTTATCAATCTCTTTGGTTAAATCCCCAAGTTTATGCTCAACTGGAACCTGCATAGCAAAATCGACTAGATCATTGTCCATAAAAGGAAAACGTTCTTCTAAACCGTGAGCCATAGACAATTTATCTCCTACTAAAAACAAACCGGGTAGAAAGGTTTTAATTTCAAAATACAAAGAATTATTGATGTGATCTTGAGGCGTATCGTATTTTAATTTGTCATTGAATGTAAAGACTCGTTCAAAAACTTGCCTTGGGGCATTCAAGTCAATTTGATCAAGTACTTCTTTAGAAAACAATTCTGATTTTTCTTCTTTAGGAACCAACCGTTGCCAAAAATCATAGTATTGATCAAAAAAATCTTCTTGACTTAAAGAATCGAATACTTTATAATAGCGCCAAGGGTAACCACCAAATAGCTCATCACCACCGGTTCCTTGTAAACAGACTTTCACGAATTTAGAGGCTAATCGAGCAATATAATAATTGGGGTAAGACATCCCTACTCTTAAATCTTCCAAGTGATAAACCAACTTGGGTAAAGACCAACGAATGTCCCCGGCATTCATGACTTGTTCGAATTGCTCTGTTTTTAAATGGTTTGCCATTAATTCTGCGTCTTGGCGTTCATCAAAATTAGCTTCTCTACCAGTTACCTCATTCATGTCAAAACCACAGGTAAATGTAGCCAGACGATCAACTTGTTTGGAGGCAACAGACGCAATCGATCCGGAATCCATTCCCCCTGAAAGATAGGCTCCCACTGGGACGTCTGAAACCATTTGACGTGTTACCGCCTGCTCAAATAAATTTTTTGTTTGCTCTTTGGCATCCGCAAAACTCATTACATCATTGGTCTTTGAAAAATCATAATCCCACCAAGAATTATGTTTCACAAATTTGGTTTCGCTATCAACAACAGCTGTATTGGCAGGCGGAAGCATATGTACCCCTTTGAATAGTGTGTTATAAGAAAAAATATTTTGAAACGTAAAATATTCATTTAAAGCATCTAAATCAACACCCATTTCGTAATCTGGATGTTTAATAATTGCTTTTATCTCTGACGCAAAAACTAGAGTTTTTCCATTAAACCAATAATAAACTGGTTTAATCCCATACCGATCTCTACTGATGTATAATTTTTCTTCTTCTGTATTCCAAGCGCCTATAGCAAACATACCGTTGAAGCGTTCAAAAAATGAAGTGCCA
>Ga0233426_10002443_pt1 | contig 15565 bp, 8 predicted proteins | sample SI_118_April2016_6_FD_179875 | JGI IMG/M metagenome (GOLD analysis project Ga0233426, IMG submission 179875) | Seawater microbial communities from Saanich Inlet, British Columbia, Canada - SI_118_April2016_10_MG | ecosystem: Environmental > Aquatic > Marine > Inlet | place: Canada: British...
TGCAATTGCTACATCGCAAGGTGAAAAAATAAATGGCACAACTTTAAATGATATTTTGGCTGGGCTTGGCGGTGATGATTTCATCTTTGCGGGTGACGGCGATGATGAAATTTACGGTGATGCTGGTAATGATGAGTTGCAAGGCGGTAGAGGTTCGGATCTGATATTTGGTGGTGCTGATAACGATAAAGTGTTTGCTGATGACGGTGATGATGAGCTTTACGGGGGCGATGGGGAAGATAACCTTCAAGGTGGCGCTGGTTCAGATCTAATTTATGGTGGGCTTGGTGATGATAAGCTGTTTGGCCAAAATGGTGATGACGTACTTTCTGGAGATGGTGGAGACGACCAATTAACAGGCGGCCTTGGAGATGATGTGTTCGTCATTGATACAGGTAAAGCCGATGTTTGGACGGGTGATGGCCAAGATAATATCTTCGTATTTTCCACAAAAAACGAAACTTGGATACACGATTTCGATGTCGTAAATGATACAGTTACATTTGTTGGTTCTGATTTTGCGTCCTCGGAAGCCGCATTTTCTAGTAAGTATCGGGAGTACTCTAATTATTGGAGCTTTGATCTCCCGAATGACGGTGTAGTTTATCTGTCTGGTACGGAGGATCTACCGGCCGATACCAAAATAAATTTGCGACAGAGCTGGAGTATAAATTATCTTCTTAATAAAATGGTAGATGTTGAGGTTTCTTTGAATGAAGTAACATCAACTCCGCAAAATGAATTTTTTAAGTCTCAAGATTCTTCTATGACATTTTATTTCAGGAAAGATACTGAATCATATCAGGGCATCGACGTAATCGAAAAATTTGATGCCCTAAAGGATAAAATTGTTTTTGAAAATTATGACTATTCACAGATCAAAGTTTCGCTAAATTCGGAAGGTGATAGTGTCGTTAACTTTTTAGAAGATAATGGGTCAAGCGAGCTAACTGTAAACAGCTCCAACGCCCCTGAGTACCTAAAAATAAAAAATCTTCAAAATAAATATCTAAATTTTGAAGACGATCTTGAGAGCGACGGTTTAAATTCAGAAATTTTGATTGATAGCAATGGAAAGCTCCTGTTAGCAGCCTCCACGCCAGCAGGACAGGTGCGGGTGAAAGGATATACCAATTTTAGGTCTGGGATTGCAAAAAACGAAACCGAACCAGAATCAGATCCGATAAATTTATCTGATGTTTTAGTACAATTAAAACATATCATCGGATTACGGGAGTTAAGTGGAAGTGCCAAACAGGCCGGGGATACAAATAATGATGGGAGCGTCGATTTGTCAGACGTTCTTGATAATTTGAAGCACATAATTGGCTTGCGGCCAATTGAGACCTTTGATCTCGTGTCTGATGCAGGTTTGAAAATCAATTCCTTGAATGCTGACAGCATTGGAAATCTTACTCTAGTGATAAATGGTGACGCAGATCAAAGCCATTCCGACTGGGCTTTTATTTAAGTTCATTTAAAGCAACGTGCAGTTTTGCAAACTTGTAAGTGCTTTTGACCCTGAAATGTGGCCTGTTGAGCCTCTAGATGCGAGTTCAGCATATCAGAATTCAAAAACTAATTCAGCACTGGTTCGTGAAAGGGAGGTATCGCCCACGTCTGATAATTTTTTTCGCCGTTGGGAAATCACAATTTTTCCCAATTTGGTGGGTACTTCGAGACCAATACTAAGATACGGATCCAAGCTGTCGACCTTAACGTCTTTTTCTGATGTGGCTCTGAAACTTGAGCCTACCACGACGCCTGTGCTTTCAAAAGAATATTTCCAGAGGTCATAGCCGGTTTCTGCGGTTAATTTGAATTTTTCAAAAGTGTCTGCTGTATCAACTGATACGCCAAGGGTATTATTTGTCATCGTCCCTTCAACAGTGCCGTTAACTGACCTTGCGTTGTAAGTTCCGGTAAGCTGATCACCGTAAAAATCGAATAACTCAGTTTCGCCGACCAGACTGGTTTGTAGGCCGTAAAATTTGAAAAGTTTTGATGAAAACTTCAATTTAGCGTATTTAGCCCACACTGGCCCAGTCATCGTGACCCCACTGTACGTGGCCGATTCTTTAGGATTGTAGCCCGCTCCTATGCTTGCCTCGATAGAAACATGTTCATTCCTCCAGGTTGAGCGTAATCCTGCCGCACCAATTTTATACTTCACCGTTACGCCGTCGATGTCGAGCATTCGCGAGGGGTCTTCGTAAAGAGCAAAAGGTGTTATTTCAGCTGCGTTAATAATTTGACTGGTTTTGATTTGCATCGTAAAAAACGCAAGGATTAGGGCATTAAACAATAAAAATAGTTTTAAATGCTGGAGAGTTAACATTTCAAGGACCCTTAAATAAACTGACATGCAAGCTTGCCCTTTTCATTTGTTGTAGTAAAGTATCAAAAAAATATATTCCATCCAGGAGCCAGACATGACCCATTATAAAACTGTTAGATTCTATTCACCCCTTGCCTTGCTAGCGTTAGCTGCCTGCGGTGGAAGCAATGGTGGTAGTGGCGGTGGGGCAGCCAGAGTTTTTGACATCAATGGCAACCTGATTAAAGGCCCCTTAAAAGGTGCGATCGCATTTATTGATGCAAATGGCAACAATCTGCCTGATGCCGGGGAAACACAAATAGAAACGGACGAATTTGGGTTCTACACCTTGTCGTCGGGTTCGGCGACCTCGAGGGTCGTCGCGGTTACTGGCCCGGGCACGGTTGACATGTCATCTGGTGCTGTTGTCGCGGAAATGACGTTGAGCGCGCCTGCGGGCGCGACGGTTATAACCCCACTTACAACGCTAATCGATGGATCCAGCGACTTGAGTGTTGAAGAGCTTCAGGCGTCACTCGGGCTTACTGTTAACCCGCTTGAGTTTAACCCTTTTGCAGAAGGGGTGGATGCTGATCAGGCGGTTGCAGCTGAGAAGGCTGCTCAACAAATTGCGACTGTTCTCACTACGGTCACTGCGATGGGTGGGGGTGACGCAACTGCTTTTGCCGAGACAGTGAAGGCAATTGCAGCAAAATTCGATAATCAGACTACAGTCGTCGATATGACCGCTTCTGCGTTTGTTGGCGATGTTCTCGATACTGCTGTGGCGGGGGTGAATGCTGCAAGCTCGGGCGCTGACATCGTGATATCTGCAGCTAACAGGACGACACTCACTGACTCTGTTGCAAACGTGAACAAGATCCTAGAAGACACGCTAGTTTCGGGTGTAAATCTCAGCTCTCAGGCAATTAAAAATGCTCTCGCAACGGTAAGCCAGTTTTCAGAGTCTGTTGCTGCTATTGATGTTGCGGATCTCGCTGCTGGGAATGTTACTACAGGCGGCTTCAATGACCTTGAAACGGTTAAGGCTGCCCTGGCTAATACAGCTCCAACTGATATCAGCCTAAATGCCAATATTATTAAGGCCGGACAGGCAACTGTGGCCACTGCTACGGCGACGGACGATGAAAGCGATCCAATAACGTTTTCCATAGCTAACAATGCTGCCGGTGAGGATGGGTCATTTTTTACAATTCACAAAGACACGGGTGTGATAACGGTCGACACGACCGTGTCGGGCTACGCAGATAAAGACTCGTTTTCAGTTGTGGTAAAAGCTACCGACTACACAGAAAAAGGCGGTAACACAACTTTTGACGCAGTTGATGTCAAGGGTAAGTCCTATGTGGAAACCTTTGAGTTGTTCAAGCAGGATACTGGGGCGTTCGGTTTAGGAAGTTCTTTTACTCTAAATGACTGGGATAATTCAGATTCAAATGCGTTGGTGGCTGATAACACAAGCTTGGTGGGCTCCGTCACAAACGGTGTTTTGAAGGTTGGGTCTGATCCGGTTAAATTGAACCTGAAGAATATTGATGCGTTTGCGAATAGCACTGGCGGCAAAGCTCCAAGTATTAGCTTGACCTTGGACACTGTTCCATTGACGACCCAAACTGAAACTGCAAACATAAATATACAAATATTAGATGGCGCTAATTCAACTGCCGACACTGGTGAGCGCATAATATCACTGGATATGAAAATAAACTACAGCGGCGATGGGACTGATGCGACGCTTACTATTCCTGATCAAACTGCGACAGGATTTTTTACTAGTTCTAGTGGCGCCAAAACAAACCTCGAAATTGTCAATGGTACCAGCGACCTTCTGGTTCTCAGCGGTGGTACGGTGGGATCTCCGACATCCTTAGATCTTAAAGTTGCAAACTTAGTTACGTTAGCGAAGGAATATGCTTCAGTAGACCTACTTACAGCTGGTGAGTACAATGTGTTGGTCACTGTCACGGACGGTTTGAAAATCCAGGCAGGAGACGGCTCTGGTGCTATCACCGGTATTGAGATGGGACTCAGTATTGTTGACGAGAGCGAAATCTTCCAAATTTCTAGCAATGATATTACCGTGACTAATTTGGCTGGGTCCGGTGTTGCTGAGACAGTTACTACCGAATCTTCCGGTGGAGTGCTGGCCGCAACCACTGCTATCGAAATAGAAGAAAGTGCCGCAAAATCAGCCTACTCAGGAGGCACCGCACTGCCAACGCTATCATTTTCGCTTGGCAAATTAGCGGACTCCGACGCAACGGCAAAATTAAAGCTTTCAATACTTGACGGAAATAATGGCACCGTAGATACGGGTGAGCGTATGATTTCGTTGGATCTAGATATGGCTTGGGACGCAAGCGCATCTAGTTTTACTTTAGCGCCTGGTGACATTTCAGGTAAAGCAATCACCTCATCGGGCCTTGAATCGGATATTAGTCTTAGCAATTCCGTTGCCGACGTATTGTCGATATCTTCTGGTGCAAATAGCGTGGCCGGCTCCAGTCTGACCGTCAAAATGTCTAGCCTGATTGACGCGGCAGATGATGCAATATCAATGGACTTGCTGTCAAAAGGCAACTACACACTACAGGTTGAAGTTGTATCTGGCATTAAATTATACGATGTAAGCGGTGAAGCCATCGATAAAGTTACTGCTGTTGTAGCGGTTGTTGACGACGCACCCCTCGACATATCACTTGCGACCAGCGGCAGCGCCGCAACCATCAATGTTGACGAAAATGATGCGAGTGGCTCTATTGCACTAACATCTGTTTTCGGTTCCACCACAATTTCATCGGGCGTCGCATATTCCATCGTTGACAATGATTCTGATGCCACCAACAACGCATTTAAGATAGTTGGAACCAATTTGGTCGTTGATAAAGTTGCGCAACTCGATCACGAAACTGCCTCAACAATAGATGTGAAGATCAAAGCTGATACAAGCGATAGAACAGGTACTGAGACGTTTACTGTAAACATTAATGATGTAAATGATGATCCTATTGCACCAACTAACCTTGCATTCAGCATTGGTGCTGGCGCGGTCCAAGGTGGAGCAACGGGCTATACATTTGCTGCGACGGATGAAGACATTCCCGCGGACAGTCTGACGTACAGTATGGCCGCAAATGAATTTTTCGCAATGGACTCAGCTGGGGTCATTACAGCTAAAAAGGCATTAGTAAACAATGATGCCGGTGCGCAAAGTCTCGAGGTTACGTTCAGTGACGGTACTGTTTCTAAAACAGCGACTGTCGTAGGAACTATTACAACCAACGTAGCTCCAACCGTAACAAATACTACGTTTACCGCATCACTGTCTGAAGACGCTACAGTTGGTGCCTCAGTATTTACGATAACTGGTGATGATAGTGATGGGGACAATACGGCCCTTACTTATGGGATAAGCGGCAATAGTAAGTTTGTTGTGGACGCTAGCACAGGGGCTGTAACACTTGCTGCTGCAACATTGGATCATGAGACCGACGCTACTGAGACCTTCTCAATATTTTCAATTGACGAGAAGAATACCCAATCTATTGCAAAAACTGTGACTGTCACGGTTGGTGATGCAAATGATGCACCAGTATTTACCTCAGGGACAACAGGAATATCTTTAAACGAGACTGCGTTAGTGGGTGCAACGGCTTATACATCTGCAGTGACCGACCCTGACGGTGATAGTATGACCTATGCGCTAAGTGGTGCAGATGCATCTAGTTTTGCGGTATCAACTAGTGGTGTCGTTACCTTAAATGCGGCGCTGAATTACGAGGATAAAGCAACTTACGAATTCACGCTAACAGCATCTGACGGCAACGGTGGATCGACTGCAGTAAATGTTGATGGAGCGGTAACTGACAGAACTGAGAACCCGTTCACCGTAAAAGCTTCAAAAATTACAACTGATATGTCTGGTGATGGCATTTATGGAGATGTAGGCGATATATTGGTTACAGTCGAAACAGCCTTCTCCTCTTTTGATACAAAGTTCAGTGACTATGAAGCATCTGAGAAAGTTGAACTTAATTTTTCAACGGACCTTTTCACTCTTGAAGATAAGTTGGTTACACAAGCGGACTCAACTTCAGGGACCGCGAAGTATGACTCAGGTTTAAAGAGTGTTCAGTCAGCTGCACCGTCGGGGGCTTACGACATTGGCATCACAAAAGTAGGAATGATATCAGGTACATCTACTAAAGAGCTTGTATTCTTTGTTGTAGATAGTTCTGCAGTTACACAAAGCTCTTTTGATCTAACAGTAGCCGGTACCTATGACGTTATTGATTTTGGCACTGACGCAACAAATGGAACTGGTGATGACGTCGAAGTATCTCAAGCTCTAGACCCATTTATCTTCACCGTAGATATCGCCTAAAAAGATATGGTTAGACATATTATAGGGATTGCGTTGACCATTCTTCTGTCAGGTTGCATGGTCAACATCCCCAATACGGTAAATACTTCCGACACTTTATTGTTGGACAAAACTATTCCGGAAAAAAAGGTAACTAGTCCACTCGTTAGGCAATTCCTGTCAGATCCCGAGATCACCAGGCTACTTTTTGCTAAAAATGAAAAAAAGTTACAGCTAAATTTATTAATGGCTGAGCTAGAGCCTGTGGTTACTGCTTCATCATCGGCAGGCGGTATAATAGACGATGACGACCAAGGCATATCCGGGACTGTTCAGGTTAGCTTGAGCAAAGACGCTGACTTAAATAATTTATTTGATGTTAAAAAAGATATAATTGAGAATGATGTAACCATTAGTAATGTAGAGTTGATAAGAGCTCTCAACTTAAAAATACATGCCGTTTTGGTCGCGGCGAATTTACTTACAGCGGCGGATCAAAAGCTAGAAATTTTGCAGCAAGGGCTGCAAGAGTACGGCACTGTAAAAAAACTTATCGACAAGAGCCACCAAGTGGGCGTGATTACTAAAGGCCAATACTTGAAAATACAAGGCCAAGTCACCGACATCGAGATGGTTTTAGAAAATTTGGAACTTCAAAAAGAAAACTCAAAACAAACTTTGGCCATAGAGTTAGGTGAAAATTATGAAGATTTCATGCCGGCGTTTAAGGAGGGATTAAGCAAAATAGAGGCCGCTTTATTCGACAAAAGCCTTGATGATAGTGTTTTAAAGCTAAATGCGGCAGTACTAGGTAACATAAATAATAATATAATACTGGAAAAGAAGTCTCAGCTTTGGAATGGTGAATATAGAGCATCATTATCTTCTGTGATTGGAGACGATGCCAGTGGATTTTTGGGTATAAATTTAACTAAGCCCGTGTATGACGGTGGAAGATCCAAAGCCAGAATTGCGCTGCTTAAAAGCAAGAGACTTCAGGCAGAAACAGAAGAAAAAAAAGTTTATAAAGAAGTGTCCCTAGCACTCTATTCTCTGCAAGCGAACAAAAGTACAGCTAAAAAGCAAGCTAGCCTATTAAGTGAAAAGTTGGAAAACCTGCTTGCAATAAAAAAGGACCTTGGGGTTCGTCAAAACTCCGGTAAAGCTCAACTAGAGGACGTTGCTCAAAATTATTTAGATATTGCTAATGCAAAAATTCAAGTTATTGACTCAGATAGTTTCTTGCTTAAGTCCAAGATAGACTATGTACTTTTGCAACAACGTGCATATGACTATATTCTAACTGGAAATGAAATTACGCAAATAATGAAGTGAAGTTATGTCAAATAGTAACTCGAAATTTGCATCTGATGCGACAAATGTGTACCAGGTTTTAAAAAGGGTCGGTTTCAAAGGCTCAAAAAACCAAGTAATTGACCAGCTAAATGCCTATGCGAACCTAAGAGATAAGAAAGAACTCTTTTTTAAAGAGGTTTTCTCTACACTCGGTTATGCCCTTCAGCCTGTTAAGACCAGTGACATAGGGCCACTGTTATCGGGCTACAACCTCTTCCTTCAGGGAGCCGAGATCAATGCTATTGATTTTAAAATCAACGCTAAAAACGTTTTAAAAATAAGAAACGAAAATTTAACCTCTTATGAAGATGTGGCTCTCTCTAACTTAAAAAAGATGGGTATTGAAGCCTTTGCCGTGGTTGCCATTTCTGAAGAACTAAAATCAAGCAAGCAAAGACTTACTAAGCTAAATCCCATACGCTCCTTGGGTGTTTTTCGGCTAACGTGGGTAACGATCGCTGCGTTATTTAGTAATATTCTGGCGCTTGCGAGTTCAATTTTTATCATGGTGGTCTACGATAGAGTGTTGCCGAACAGCGCAGTAGAGTCCCTTTACGCACTGGCAATCGGTGTCGTATTGGCAGTTTTGTTTGATAGTCTGCTGCGCTCAGCTAAATCTGGAATTATAAATCGCGCTACTGAAGGCGCGGATATAATTGTAAGCGAAGAAATTTATAATCAATTTGTTGAAGTGTCCGGCGCCAAAAATAAAAAATCAATAGGTGAGTTATCAACTGTAGTTCGCGATTTGGAAGTTTACCGCGACTTTATGAGTACAGCCACACTGTTATCTCTGATTGATCTGCCATTCATTTTTATATTCATTTATGTGATATCATTAGTATCAGGACCTCTGTACCTCATTCCGCTCCTCGCCGTGCCTGTTGTTTTATTAAGCATTCTTATTGCGCAGCCGATAATAACCAAGATATCCCGAGTTGCCTCTAAAACGTCTCAGACGCGGCAAAGTATTTTGATGGAGATACTTGGTGGACTGGACCCGTTAAGGGCCAGTGGCGCATTCGCAATCATGAAAAGAAAATTTATGCAGTCGACGATTGATAATATGGCTGCCTCTAATAAGTCGAAAAATGTCACCGGTTTTAATTCGGGTTTTCTACAAGCGGTGCAGCAATTGGCTCAGGTTGCGATTATTGTATATGGCTTTCATCTGTTCACAGAACAGAAAATCACTATGGGTGCAATAATTGCGACTGTTATCTTATCTGGTAAGGCTATGGCTCCATTAGCGCGTTTAGGGCAAATGCTTAGTCGAATGGGTGCGGCATTGGTCGCACGCCGCAATATAGTGTTATTTTTATCTGAGCCACGCAGTAGTACTACTTTTAAGTCAGCGGGCTTGGACATCCGCAGTGACTTTGCCATAAATATTTCAAACGTAACTTTACGGCTTAGCCCCAATGCAACGCCAATTTTTTCAAACTTAGATATACAGATCAAGAAAGGTGAGCGAGTAGCAATTATTGGTCCAACTGGAGCTGGAAAAACAACTCTTTCTAATCTTGTTTGCGGTTTGGTCGCTCCTGAGGTCGGATCGATACAATTGAACGGTGTTGATTGTCGAATGATAAACAGGTCCGACTTCTTCAAATCAGTTGGGGTTGTTTTTCAGGAGCCTTGGCTATTCTCTGGAACCCTAAGGGAAAATATATCCATGGGGTTTGAGAACGTAAATGATCATGACATTCTTGAGGCTGTTCGGCTGTCTGGTGCAAACATTAACCCTGAGCAACCTGATGAAACTTTAGACGCGGTCATTTTGAGCCAGGGTAAAAACCTGTCGGGTGGTCAAAAACAATCTATCGCTTTGAGTCGGGCCGTCTTATTTGATCAACCTTTACTTGTTATGGATGAGCCTACTAGCGCAATGGATCAAATGATGGAAGATAGGCTAGTAGAGAGGCTATCCTCATATGCTAAGGGCAAAACATTACTGTTAATTACACATAAGCCCAACATGCTTAAATTGTGTGATCGCATCATAGTGCTGGATCAGGGACGTATCACCTTTAACGGATCAAAAGAACAGTACGTGGAATTGGTCAAGAAAAATGTTTAGAATTAATTTTCGAGATTACTCGTCTATATTTTTAGTTTCGCTTTTATTGGTTTCCTGTTTTTTTTGGGCAAAGTTTACTTTTTTAGATGTAGTTACCACTGGGGAAGGGCGTATTGTTGCAACTGGAGAAAATAGAATAATCCAGTCACCTCAAAATGCCAAAATTACTCAATTTCACGTCACAAAAAATGACAATGTTTCAGAAGGTTCGGTAATTATCACTTTGAGCCCAATTCAAGCTGAGGCATCATTGAAAGAGCTGGATACAAGAATTGATAATTTATTGGCCCGCAAAATTAGGCTCATGGGAGAGCTTGAAGGAATTCCTTTATTGGAGCTCTCTGAGAATCTCAGAGTATTCCCAAACGAAATTGCTGAGGCGGAATTAAAGAGTGTAGTTGCACGGCGCGCTGATTTGGACGCCCAAAAGGGATTAAAAATTGAGAAAACATTGATGCTCGAGCGAGAGATATTGGCTCTGAGTGTGCAGGTTGCAGGTAAAAAAGAATTATTAGATTTAATCAATAAAGAAAAAGAGGAAATAGAGAGCTTACTGTCAATAGGGGCCGTGGGTAACTCAGAGAAATATAAAATTGACAGAGAAGCAAAGAGTCTGAACCTTGAAATTACAAATATTGTTGAAAATATTAGCTTAAAAAAGGGTGAAATATTGGCCATCGACAATGAGTTATTGGTTTTAGATACATCTTATGACTCAATAATTATTGAGGAAATGTCTAATATTGAAGCCAAAATTATGGAATTAAGTGCAAAAAAGCCTGCATTTGTTGAACGGGTAAGCAATACACAGATAGTATCGCCAATTAATGGTAAAATAAACAAACTCTTATTTAATACACTTGGAGCAATCGTTGGAGAGGGAGATCCATTAGCTGAGATTGTACCAACAGATGACAAAGTCGAAATAAAAGGCTTTATAGACCCTAAAGATATTGGCCTTGTTGAACCAGGCCAGAATGCCCGAATAAGTCTTACAGCTTTTGATCCTTCTAAGTATGGTTTTTTAACTGGCGAGCTTAAAGATATTTCAGCCGATGCGATTTTTCGTGAAGAAACGCGATCGTATATGTATGAGATTACTACAACAGTGAACTCAGATAGTTTGACGGACGACTCCGGTGCGACGATTGAGATTTTGCCAGGTATGATAGCACAAATTAATATAATCAGAGGACAACGTTCTATATTAGACTATCTCTGGCAACCTATTTCGAAGACTAAGGACTTTGCGTTCAGAGAATGACAGTGTTTGCTTGGTTAGGGTTGGTTTCATCCTCATTGATAATTTCTAGACATACCTATTAACGCGCGCCAGCATTTAAGGTGCATCAAATAGCCCTATTATTTTTTAATTCTATTCTCGAAAAGCCTTGTCGAAGAATCCGCTTAGTGGATCGGTTAAGTAAGAGACTACATTTCGATCACTTTTTAAAATATAGGTTTCTACAATCATCCCCTGTCTGATCTTGAAATCTATCGGTAACCGGTTGATCTCTAGTTCGGGAATTTTCAACGTAGCGTTAAAGTAGCTTTGACCGCTACGTTCATCATCGAAAGCATCTGCTGAGATGTCATCAATAACTGAGTACAGATCGACTTGTTTAGATCTTTCAATGGATGGAAAGTTTATTCTTACACTTTGGCCAACAAAAACGTCATCGATATCGATTGGCGAAACTTTGGCTTCGATGATAAAACTTGAACCGACTGGTACAATCCCCATGATTTTTTCTGCTGGGCGTACGACTGTTCCTGAGTTGAAGAAATTCAAATCAAATACCTCACCCTTGACGGGCGACAATACTGTTCGTTCGGCCATTTTGGTTTTCAATCTGCTGTAGCGCTCTTTCAATTCCATCTCGCGGAATTGTTGATCACGTAATTCTGTTAGTGCATCTTGTTGTCGCTGCGCATTTAATTTTACTATTTCTAAATTTATTTCAGTAACCGACGATTCATTTTTTGCAATATCGGCTGATAGAGATGCTGATTTAGATTGTAGCTGATTTATGTCACGTTTTAAGGCTACTATCTGCCTGTTTTGTATTAACTTTTTTGAATATAATTTTTCCTGATCTTTAAATAGATCCTGAACCAATATGATTTCCTTATTCAGAAGAGTTTTTTGTTGATAAAGGCCGTTTATAAGGCTGGAAATTTGACTTATCCTTTGCTCCAGTTGTTCTACTTGTTTTGTAATAATTTCTTTGCGAGACCTGAAAATCGTTTCTTGCGCGGCCATTTGCAGTTTCACTGTATTAAAATGAGCTAATTCTAATAGCGCGGAAAAGTTCAGAGTTTCTTGATCACCAATTTCCGCCTCCAATCGCGCCCTTTTTGCTACGAGTTCGATTAGTTGATCTTTGACGATACTAAACTCGGTGTTCAATTCGTCCAAGTTAAACTTTAGTAATTTCTGTGATTTTGATACTTCCTGGCCCTCTCTGACGTAAATTTCGGATATTTTTCCTCCTTGTATATCCTGAATCACGATAGTCTTCGCCGTCCCCTTGATGACGCCAGTTGTTATTATGGCTCCCGAAATTTGAGTTTTATATGCCCAGCCTCCGAATGCTACAACCAAGATAGTTGCTGTAAAAACACCAAAAATTAACCATATATTTGCAGAAAAGTTTTTTTGAGTTGAACGGTTCATTTGATTTGCTCATGATTTTTTACAAGTTTCTTGAGGACTTCATCTTTAGGCCCAAACCCAAGAGCTTTGCCGTGATCTAAAACAAGTAGAAAGTCACATTCCTGTATTGCAGAAGGCCTATGTGCCATGATTATGACTATTTTATTTTCCGACTTTTGTTGTTTTATTGCATAATTAAGTGCTAACGAGCCGTCGTTATCTAGATTTGAATTCGGTTCATCTAAGACTAGAAGCAAAGGCTGACTGTAAAGGGCTCGTGCAAGTCCGAGCCTCTGAACTTGGCCGCCTGATAATGTCAGTAGTCTTGTGTCAATCAATGTATCATAGCCATCTTTTAAATTCAGTATCATCTGTGATGCTGCAGCAGCTTCTGCGGCACGAACAATTTCGGTGCTGTCGGGAGATGCACTGAGTTTAGCGATATTTTCACCAATCGTGCCAGGATACAGTTTCACTGCCTGAGGAACATAACCAATGTATTCACCTAGTGTTTCGTCGGGGAAAAAATCTATCCGTGCGCCACCCAATCTGATCTCGCCGGATGTCGGCTCGAGACCGCCAGTTAAAAGCCGTGCCAATGTTGTTTTGCCAGAGCCAGATGCGCCAATAACGCCTAAAGCCTGCCCGCCTTTTAGGGCAAATGTAATATTTTCCAAAAGTGGTTCTGATTTTTCATCAACTGATAAGCTCACTTTATCCACGATCAAATGTGGCTCCGGCATGGGCAGTGGCATTTTAGTTGAAGTATTGTTGTCACTGGTCAGAAGTGTTTTGAGATTGCGTTTAGCCTGTCGCGCTTGAAGAAAAGGTGTCCATTGACCTACAAGCATTTCTACGGGCGCTAAGGCGCGTCCAAGTAAAATGGATCCTGCTATCATTGCGCCCGGTGTTAGTTCGTTGATCAGTACTAGATACGCGCCCAGTCCCAGCATTAGCGACTGTAACAATAACCTTATTGTTTTTGTCGTTGCTGTGAAGGCGCCACTCCAATTGCTTGCTAAAATATTTAAACCGAGTGCGGATCTCCTCAATTTTTGCCATTTTTCAAACGCAGCATCTATCATCCCGAGTGACTTCAAGCCCACCGAGTCGGAGCGAATATGGTCTGACCATTGATTGGAAATTAGCGCAGCTGATGTGGCTGAAATTACTGAATTTTTTGTAAAAAATTGACCGAGAATAGCAATCAAAATTAGCGTTGTCCCACCGGCCACGGCTAGATAACCTAGCCAGGGGTGGAAAATCATTATTCCTATCAGAAAAATTGGAGTGAAAACGATGTCAAAAAGTGCCAAATAGGCTGGTGAAGTCATAAACCTTTGAATACTCTCCAAATCTCTTATGGCACTGTTGCTTTTTGAGCTTTGTGATTTCATGGATGCAATAAAGACAACCTTATCAAGGCTAGTTTGTAATATGGCACCTGCTTGTGCCATGGCTCGTGATCTAAAGAAGTCTAGAAGTCCACCACAAGTGTATAAAAAAATTATAATGACGGTGAGGCCTAGCAGCGTTTGCATTGACTGACTGCTGAGCACACGATCATATATTTGCAGCATATATATTGGACCAGTAAGCATTAATGCATTGGTAAATACGCTGAATACAGAAACCCAAAATACAATGGGTCTTATCTTTGAAAAAGATTTTTGAATTGTGATTTCATCATCGATGTCGTTTGGCAATTTTTTACTCTTTTTATTAGATAAAAGTTTAACTCACCTCGTGTTAAAACTATATACGAGAATCACCGGTAGTAACAATTCGAAAAGGAGAGGCGCGTGGCTAGAGAATACGTAATAGATAATTTGAAGAATTTTTGGGCACAAGGTGATTTGGTGACATTAACCTTTGATCGTTTGGTTCCTGCCGACGGTCAGGCGGATCCAGTTGGAGAAGTCGTGGTTAAGTTAACAATGAAAGGGCAAAATTTAGTCAATATGACCAGCGCCCTCAATAACATTTTAGAAAAAATAAAAGAAAAAAATGCAGAGCCAAAAGAAGAAAAAGAGACTGATACGAATAAGACGTAGAAACCGTCTTGAACCCTAGTTCCGAATTGGGCCGCCTTTGTTTTGTGTTCTAGGCTCGTTTGGGTGGGCGGATTTGTCCGGCCCCCAATTTACATATAATTTTTCAATATAGTTTCTGGAACCAGCGGTTTCGTGTTCAGGAATTAGTCTGCGTGCATATGATTATATTGCAGTTTCAGGGAGAACTGACTTGGGCAGGGCAGATGGTTGCATAACGATCAGTCAATAAAACGTGACCCATTCAAGTATTTCAAGGCGTTTATCGAAATCATCCGCTTGGCGGATATGATGAATGTGCGTGATCCGCTTTCATTTCGAAGGGTAGAGCATCTTTTGCACGATGGCAGTATCGACAGCAGCCAGGAAACGGCTTGACTTTGGTGGTAGATTTTTGGTCCGTTGTTTACCGGATAGATCCACAAGAAAAGCGTCAGCCGGGTACTGTCAGATTAAACTCGGTTGAAGCGAGCAGGGTGGTTTCGTAGCCTCGCCATATGACAAAACACTCCCCATTCAGGTACTTTAAAACGAGCCCAGAGATCATCCGCTTGGCTGTGATGTTGTACGTCCGGTTTCCGCTCTCACTCCGTAATGTGGAAGATCTTCTGCACGAACGAGGCATTGAGATCAGCCATGAAACAGTTCGGTTTTGGTGGAACAGATTTGGTCCGATGTTTGCTGCTGAGATACGAAGAAACCGGGTCAGTCGGATGCGATC
>Ga0233426_10002444_pt1 | contig 15562 bp, 14 predicted proteins | sample SI_118_April2016_6_FD_179875 | JGI IMG/M metagenome (GOLD analysis project Ga0233426, IMG submission 179875) | Seawater microbial communities from Saanich Inlet, British Columbia, Canada - SI_118_April2016_10_MG | ecosystem: Environmental > Aquatic > Marine > Inlet | place: Canada: British...
CTAACAACTCGAAGGACAATTGAAGACCTACTTCATCCAGACCCCGGTAGAGATAAGGGCAGCAAAGAACCCTCTCCTCAGCTAGAATTAGAGGTTAGTTATGTTTAACCGGACAGTAGTGATATTTGCTGCTAATAACCCTAATTAAGGTAACATTTAATAGGAAGCAACATTTAATAGGAGCACATTTAATAGTAGCAACATTGTATTTAACGAGCAGTATGACAGGTCAGAGTAAAAAAGTTTTCATCACGAGGAGAAAAACATAGAATGGGCAGATAACACAAGCCACCCGTAGCTCAGCTGGATAGAGCGGCCCCCTCCTAAGGGGCAGGTCAGAGGTTCGAATCCTCTCGGGTGGGCCAATTCACTGCCCGCTTAATAAGATTATTTTGGAGAATACCATGGTTACCGCAAGCGCTAGACACATACTGGTCGATACCGAAGAACAATGTAACAAGCTAAAACAGGATATTGAGGGCGGTATCGCGTTTACTGATATCGCCAAGCAGCACTCAAGTTGCCCATCAGGCGCACAAGGGGGTGAGCTAGGTGAGTTTACTCAAGGCCAAATGGTGCCGGAGTTTGATAAAGTGGTTTTTAACGAAGCACTTAACACCGTTCACGGCCCGGTAAAAACACAGTTTGGCTACCATTTATTAGAAATTACCGCCCGTAGCGAATAGACCTATATAGACAGACCTATAAAGCATCAATAAGCTCAGTAATACTGGGTTTATTGATGCTGTAGACTCTGGATACGATGCTCATTTGTATCCCATTAATAAATCTCCGCATAAATACTAACCATCTGTTATAATCGCGCCTTTTCCTATCCCATCTCCCTTTGGGGGACAATCGCAGGTAATCATGACGTCATCAGAAACACCAAACACCCCTTCATTCAGTGAACTTAACCTCCCTGAAGCTATATTAAAAACCTTGGTAGAACTAGGGTATGAAACACCCTCGCCGATCCAAGCAGCCAGTATCCCCATTATTCAAGAAGGTCGTGATTTACTTGGCCAAGCACAAACAGGTACCGGTAAAACCGCAGCATTTGCGCTGCCGTTACTGTCTAAAATTGATCCAACTAAAAAGCATCCGCAACTATTAGTTCTAGCGCCAACCCGAGAGCTGGCCATTCAAGTAGCCGAGGCATTCCAGACTTACTCACGCCATATGTCGTGTACAGTGCTACCTATCTACGGTGGTCAGTCTTATGATAATCAATTACGACAGCTAAGACGTGGCACACAAATTATTGTGGGCACACCTGGCCGCGTAATGGATCATATTCGTCGTAAAACTCTCAAACTAGATCAATTAGAAGCATTGGTGTTAGATGAAGCAGATGAAATGTTACGTATGGGCTTTATTGACGACGTAGAGTGGATTCTTGAGCACACACCAAAATCACGTCAAATCGCTCTTTTTTCAGCAACTATGCCGAAAGAAATCAAAAAGGTGGCTGACAAATACTTAGTCAATCCAAAGCATATCAAAATAGAGACAAAAACCTCTACTGCAACCACTATTCGCCAGCGTTTTTCAATTGTTAATCGCAATCAAAAGTTAGATGCTTTTACCCGAATACTAGAAGTAGAAGATTTTGATGGCGTTATTGTATTTGTACGAACAAAAGTAGCCACCCTTGAACTGGCAGAAAAGCTATCCGCTCGCGGCCATAGCTGCGCGGCACTTAATGGCGATATTCCACAGAACCAACGTGAAAATATTGTCGAGAAACTTAAACGTGGCACTTTAGATATTCTTATCGCGACGGATGTAGTTGCTCGTGGACTAGATGTAAAACGCATTAGTCATGTGATTAATTACGACATTCCCCTAGATACCGAGTCTTATGTACACCGTATTGGTCGTACTGGCCGCGCGGGACGATCTGGCGAAGCTATATTGTTTGTCACCAGCCGTGAGCGTCACTTATTACGTGCAATTGAACGTGATACTAATAGTGTTGTTGAACCAATGGATGTTCCTAGCGCTAGTGACGTTAATCAAAAACGAGCTGAAGTCTTTAAAAAGCGTATCAATGATGCGATCACCCAAAAAGATTTGGGTATTTATCACGATATTATCAATCAAACGATTCAAGAAAACGATCATCCAATGGAATCTATCGCTGCTGCCCTCGCGTACCTTGCACAAGGTAGCCAGCCATTATTTATTTCTGAAAAAGACTTCCAGAAAAACAGCGGATTCTCTAACGAACGCTCACAAGGCAATCGACGTGACGGACGTAATGACCGTCCACGCCGTGACCGAAACGATAGGAATGATCGAAAATCTAACAGCGACAGTCCGCGCCGCAAAAAGAAAGAACATAACGACGCCAATATGAATAGCTATCGTATTGATATCGGTCGTGAAGATGGTGTTAAGCCTGGCAATATTGTGGGTGCTATTGCGAACGAAGCTGATATGGATAGTAAATTTATTGGCTCAATTAAAATCAGCGACAACCACTCTACCGTTGACCTACCTAAAGATATGCCGAAAGCTGTATTCAAAAAATTACAAAAAGCATATATCTGCGGTAAACAAACGAATATGAAGCCAGTAGATTCATAAGTAAGTAATTTAATCTTAAGATCAAAATGAAAAGTTTTACAAGGAAGTAAAGCTTTTTTAGTTTTTCATCACCTTTCTGTCACCATTATCTCTCCACATCGTTTTCATGAACCTAATCATTCTCTTTCAAAACGATTTCATACAAAAAAATTACGCTCGTATTAATGATCGTCGTAGTGATCACATTCTCAACATCCATCGTGCCAACATCGGTGACCAGCTAAGCGTAGGCATCCTCAATGGTATGATAGGTACAGCTATTGTGCGTAAAATAAATGGCGCCGAAATTGAACTAGAACTAGAACTGGAATCAGAGCTAGAAACCGACGTAGATGTAACATCAAAAGAAAACACAACAAACCCCTACACCAAACAACCGCCAGCCCCTCTTCCACTCACACTCATCATCGCCTTACCACGACCAAAAATGATCAAACGTATTCTACAAACATGCGCAACTATGGGTGTAAAAGATATTATTTTTCTTAATAGCTATCGAGTAGAAAAAAGCTATTGGCAAACGCCCCTACTCCAAGAAGATAAAATACAGGAGCAATTATTATTAGGATTAGAACAAGGTAAAGATACCATCTTACCTAAAGTCACACTCGAAAAACGCTTTAAACCCTTTGTAGAAGACACACTACCAGCACTCTGCAAAACCTCCATGGGCTTACTTGCACACCCACACAGCGAACAGCCCTGCCCTACCCATGTTACACAACACACTACATTAATCATTGGTCCCGAAGGCGGCTTCATCCCTTATGAAGTAGAAAAAATTCAAATGGCCGGTTGCCAAGGTATTACATTAGGGCAACGTATATTACGTGTTGAAACAGCTATCCCTGCGTTGCTGGGAAAACTATTTTAGTCGTATCTTCACCTAAGAAACTCACGTTTACAATCGCACACTGTCACTCTCTGTCATATCAATGTCATCGCTAAACGATATAAAATAGATTAACAACAAAAGCCACCACATTTACTCGAGGAATAATCATGACTAAGAAGAAAAAAATCACTGCATTAGTATTACAAGGTGGCGGTGCTTTAGGTGCTTATGAATATGGTGTGGCAAAAGCACTTTATGAACAAAAGGATTTTTCTCCCGATGTTATTTGCGGTGTTTCTATTGGCGCTTTTTCTGCGGCGGTGATTGCAGGATCAAAAACCGGCCCCGTAGACGGATTAAAAAAACTATGGCAACTATTTACCAGCAGTAACATACCCTTTGTCCCGCATCCATTACAAGTATTGATGACACTACCTTATAATGCAGGCATGTATAAACCGTCGTTCAGTGGTTATACCAACCCTATTGGCAGCACCCATTTTTGTGATACTCGCCCCCTCTACAAAACACTCGAAGAAATTATTGACTTCGACAAACTCAATTCCGCAGATGCACCACACGTGGTTATTTCCGCAACCAATATTGCCACTGGCTTACTTGAAGAATTTAGCAATAAAACGGATGGTATTCGGGTTGAACATATTGTCGCTAGCGGCAGTCTGCCACCCTCATTCCCAATGACAAAAATAGACGGTAATCATTACTGGGATGGTGGATTATTTTCTAATACACCGCTTAAACCAGCGTTTAAATGCTTGGAAAGCATTGGTGATGATGACTGTGAAAAAGAAGTGATTATGGTGGAGCTATTTCCACAAAAAGGTAAAGTACCTCAACACATGCCTGATGTGTTCGACCGCATGATTGAAATGACATTTCAAAGCAAAGTAAGCTTCGATAAAAAAATGTACCAACGCACCAGTGAGTACATTGATTTTATTAATGAACTCAATGAGGTGTTACCCAAAGACAGTCACTTACGCGACTCACCCGCCTTTAAGCAATTAATGAGTTATAGCAAAATCAGTAAACTTACGATGATTCAACATTCCGCACCGGAAAATTTATTAGGTGCATCAGACTTTACAGAAAAAACCATTAAGGCTCGTATCAAGCAAGGCTATCACGACACGAAAGAGCAACTAAGTCTATAACAACTAGCCTATAACAGTAAAAAACTATTCATCCTTGGTTTCAAACAACATCTGAGCATTCAAGCGATAAACCCTACAAATTAATCGCTTGGATGCTGTTATCTATTTCTGGCTCTTCGGCACCTACCCACTGTTCAACAACTGATGCTTTGTTTATATTCCCGCTAGTCACCGTTTTATTATCTTCAAATTTGAGAGGCTTTTTATCTTCACTCAGGCGATCAATGGTAAGGTGAGTAAAATCGAACAAGTCCTTATCCGCTAATTGTGATGGAGATATTTTTGAGATGGCCGAAAAAATATTATCGGTTCTGCCCGGCGTGTCCTTATCCCATTGTTGCAACATGGCCTTTACGCTCTGACGCTGTAAATTTTCTTGTGAGCCACATAAATTACAGGGAATAATTGGAAACTGCTGGTAAACTGCATAACGAGCAATATCACTTTCACGACAAAAAGCCATCGGGCGAATAATAATATTACGCTTATCATCCGACAACAACTTAGGCGGCATCGCCTTTAAGCGCCCACCATGAAACATATTTAAAAATAGGGTTTCTACGATGTCATCTTTGTGATGTCCAAGCGCTACTTTAGTTGCACCAATTTCTTCAGCAAAACCATAGAGCGTGCCACGGCGCAAACGTGAACAAACGCCGCATGTCGTTTTACCTTCTGGTACAAGTGACTTCACAACGGTGTAAGTATCTTTTTCAACGATGTAATAAGGTACACCCAACGATTCTAAATAGTTAGGCAGTACTTCTTCAGGAAATCCCGGCTGTTTTTGATCCATATTCACCGCAACTAATTCAAAGTTAACGGGCGCACTCTTTTGTAGATTTAACAAAATATCCAGCATCGCATACGAATCTTTACCACCGGATAGACATACCATTACCTTATCGCCTTCTTCAATCATGCTGTACTCCGCAATCGCCTGCCCTACATGGCGACGTAAACGCTTACGAAGCTTATTAAGTTCAAGGCGCTGCTTACGGTCGCTATCTTTACTAGAAACATTGCTGGACGGATGTAAAGTGTTGGAGCTGGGGTTATTAGTCATGTGTTATTGAGATCTATAGGGTGAAATTATTTGCTAACTAGAATTTGATAACCAAAATTTGCTAACCAGAGTGTTGCGAGGTGCGCATTATAATGTTTTCAGCCTGCTTTCGCACGGTTTTCATACAACAAGAACAGGAAGACGGTTACCGCTTTTTTGATCACTTATTATGCTTATCGGCTAAGTCATTCCGCTACCGGCAAAGAAGACAATCACCTTAACAGTCAAGGTACTATCACCCTCATTTATACCGGCGTTACCGAACACTTATAAAGTATTAAAGTCATATTTATCAAATAGATAGCAATATACAAGACACGATATAAATACCATTTATCCATTCTATAAAAATAAGAAAACGGTTAACTATCACAAACTAACTGGCACATCACTTGCTATTCTGTTAAGCAAGCATTTAAACCAATAACAGAAAAGAGAGATTATGGGCTTATTTAATCGTTTCCTCGACCGCTTTAGCCACTCCTCTAGCAATGTCACCGAAAGCGAGGTGATTAATCATGAGTGGGTGCATAATTTTGAAAAATACCGTGAATTGATTAATTTACAAGATAAACGCCAATTGTTGGAGGTGATTATTAAAGGTGGGAAAAGTAGTTTCCAAACCATGGTAATCGGTATCGACTTCTTTAGCGGTACGTTTAGCATTGATGAGTTTTCACCACTACTGCTCAATCCTGAATCATTAGTCGGCCAAACCATTAGCATACGCCACCAGTCTCACTGGCAGCAGCTAGATATAGAAGCAACAGTAAAAGAATGGTCAGAAGAAGATAGTTGTTACTCTCTCACTCTTCCAGTGATTAATAGTTACCAACCGAGGCGTCATCATCAGCGTTTAGCATTACATACAGATAAAATACTGAAAACAGAGATCAACCCGCTTTATGGTGCACCTTGGTATGCGACAGTAAAAGATATCAGTGAAGGCGGTATGCGCATAGCAATATCAGGTGATTTACGCCCTCATCTTCATAAGGATAAGTTACTACCCAAGTGCCAAATACGGCTCGATAACAATATTGCTATTCAATGTCGCGGTATCGTACGTGCATTTACTTACTATCCAAAACCTTCTCGTCAGACAGAAATCAGTATTGCCTATCAAAATATGAGCCAGTCGCATCTCACAGATTTGCGACGATTTATGTCTTATATCGAAGTCGCAGCCTAAAAAACTTAGGCCTAATACACAGCTAGCGAATTGCTGATGCACTCGCTAAACAATCGCTCTATACTGCTTCTTTTATTAACATAAAAGAGAGCAGAAACACCTAATGGATCTCGAATTTGACCGCCAACATATTTGGCATCCCTACTCCTCGATTAGCCAACCCAGCCCTATTTTCCCGGTAGAAAAAGCATCGGGAGTACACATCCATTTATCAACAGGACAAACCTTAGTCGATGGTATGTCTTCTTGGTGGTGCGCACTACACGGCTATAATCACCCCGTGCTTAATCAAGCCCTTATTGATCAAGCCCAGACGATGAGTCACATCATGTTTGGCGGCTTTACTCATGAACCCGCTATTACACTGTGTAAAAAATTAGTCGCTCTTACGCCAGAGCCATTACAAAAAGTGTTTCTAGTCGATTCTGGGTCGGTTGCTGTCGAAGTCGCGATGAAAATGGCGCTGCAATATTGGCACTCCCAGAAAAAACCTGAAAAGCAGCGTTTTTTATCTCTACGTAACGGTTATCACGGCGATACCTTTGCGGCTATGTCGGTTTGCGACCCCGTTACGGGTATGCATCATTTATTCAATGACGTATTAATGCCTCAACATTTTACCGAGGCGCCTCAGTGCGGTTTTGAAGAGGAATGGAATGAGTCCTATATAGAAGACCTACAGCAACAGCTACAACAGCATCACCACGTTCTCGCAGCTGTGATTCTAGAACCTATTGTTCAAGGTGCCGGTGGAATGCGCTTCTATTCGCCGCGCTATCTACAGGAAGTGAGAGCGCTGTGTGATCATTATGGCTTATTGCTGATTGCCGACGAAATTGCCACTGGCTTCGGTCGTACCGGCAAGCTCTTTGCCTGCGAACACGCTAATATCAGCCCAGACATTCTGTGCTTAGGCAAATCGATTACTGGCGGCATGATGACGCTAGCGGCAACTTTGTGTACAAACCACGTCAGCGAAACCATTTGCCAAGGTGAAGCGGGTGTACTAATGCACGGCCCTACTTTTATGGGCAATCCTCTCGCCTGTGCTGTAGCCAATGCCAGTATTGATCTCTTATTAAATTCGCCATGGCAAGCCCAAGTCAAACAAATAGAACAGCAACTACAACAAGAACTTTCCCCTCTAGAAGAGCATGACGCGGTACAAGAAGTCCGCTGCCTTGGTGCCATTGGCGTCGTCGAAATGAAAGAAACCGTAGATATGAAAATCATTCAGCCTTTATTTGTCGAGTACGGTATTTGGGTGCGTCCCTTCGGACGGTTAATTTATCTGATGCCTGCCTTTATCGCAGAAGCTCATCATATTACGACCTTAACTCAAGGAGTCACCAACGTTATTCAACGCCTATACGGCCGTGCCACCGGTTAACACATACAAAACGCTTATTGATGTGACACTTTTATTAACATAAATAAGCGGCTGCTTGTTGCAATGCAGCAAAGAAGTGGACTACTATTAAAGCAGTATTATCTTGGTAGGTTCATCGACATCTGCACATAATAAAAATGTATTCATATTTCAAGATGTTAAAAGATTAATCTAATGTCATACATAAACTACGACATTACCGTAGAACACTCATCGGAGCGCATATGTCTCAACATTATCCATCACTCATCGCCGGTTTAGACGATTCTGGCAATCATAAAGACATTACATCCCCTTATGATGGTGCAACCATTGGCACCGTTTCTACGGTAGATCCTTTAGGTGCAAAACGCGCGATAGAAACAGCCTATGAAATATATCGTGACCGTAGTAGTTGGCTATCAAAAGTAAAGCGCATCGATATTCTCGAAAAAACCGCTGCGATTATGCGCGAACGTTTTGACGAGCTAGCATTAGAAGCCGCACGCGAAGGCGGCAAGCCACTGGCTGATTCTATTGTGGAAGTTAACCGTGCTATCGATGGTGTACTCAACTGTATCGAATGCATCCGCAATGATGCAGGCAAAGAAATTCCCATGGGTATCAATGCCGCCTCTGAAGGCCACCTAGCGTTTACTCGCCATGAGCCTATTGGTGTCGTCGTGGCCGTTAGCGCCTTCAATCACCCCTTAAACCTGATTGTTCACCAAGTCTGCCCCGCCATTGCTAGCGGCTGTCCGTTTGTGGTTAAACCTGCGGGCGCAACCCCTATTAGCTGCTTACGTTTTGTGTCTATTTTGCACGAAGCCGGCCTACCGGAAGAATACGGCCAAGCCATCGTTACCGACTCAAGCAGCACCGCAACCGCATTAGTCACCGACGAACGCGTGGGTTTCTTCAGCTTTATTGGTAGTGCCGCTGTGGGGTGGATGCTGAAGTCAAAATTAGCTCCCGGTGTCCGTTGTGCGCTAGAGCACGGCGGTGTTGCCCCCATTATTGTAGAAGCCGATGCCGACCTAGACGATGCTAGCCCGTTACTTGCCAAAGGCGGCTTCTACCATGCCGGTCAAGTGTGTGTATCGGTACAGCGAGTCTTTGCTCATAGTAGTATTTCTGCAGATCTCGCCAACCGTTTAGCCACTTTAGGTAGCGCCATGAAGATTGGTGATCCCACTTCAGCCGATACCGAGATTGGCCCGTTAATTAACTCACGCGAAGTCGACCGTATCGACCAATGGGTACAAGAAGCCATTGAAGCCGGCGCAAAAGTAATTTGTGGTGGTAAGCGCTTAGATAACAACTGCTACGAAGCTACAGTATTACTAGATCCACCGAAAGACTGCACCATTAGTAAAACCGAAGTGTTCGGCCCCGTTATTTGTGTCTATAGCTATGATGAAGTGGATGAGGCGATTAAAGAAGCCAACTCATTGATGTTTTCTTTCCAAGCAGCCCTCTTTACTAAGAACATTGATAAGGCCTTACACATCTACACCCAAATTGACGCAGCAGCCGTGATGATCAACAACCACACCGCCTTCCGCGTGGATTGGATGCCATTTGCTGGTCTGAAGCATTCAGGTCACGGGATTGGGGGAATTCCTTACACCTATGAGGAAATGCAAGTGACTAAACTAGCGGTGATTCGTTCGCCTTCATTGCTTTAACAAACTGGATAAACACCCTAATATTAATGTCATACTGGGCTTGATCCCATAGCTGTAGGGAATAAATATTCATAGGACAAGAACTCCTTGCATGGATTGATAATGCAAGGAGTTCTCCCGCCTCTAATTCTCGTAAACTTTGGCATCCTGATACCTGCGCATAAATCATCGCGAGCAACTGATTCCAGCAACGAAACCCTTTGCTGTGCTTATCTGCTTTATGTTTTGAAATCACTTTTCTACTGTCTGACGAGGAAGTGCTTTCATTAATTCAGTAAATCGTGTATCTCCATACATATTGCAGCCCTCTTAGCAATACGCCTAACTTTTATTCCGGACAGCTATGGGAGCAAGCCCGGCATGACGAGCCCTGTAAGATTCATATTCAGCATGATGCATAAATACGGAATCACCCCTTTCAGTAGATTTCAGCCTAGGGGATGCAACACGTTTATTACTCTTCAGAGGTATCATTCTTTGCCAATTCCACCAGCGTTCGGCGTATCCATTGGTGGGCACTGCTGTGATGCAACAAAGGGCTCCAGACCATATTAATTTCAATAGGCTTGATAGTAAACGGAGGGTCTACTATCACGAGGTCGCTATAAGAACTATACGAACGCGCCGCTCGTGTTGGCAGCGTCGCGATCAAGTCAGTTCTATTCACTAACAAGGGAACAATTTGGTAATGACGAGTAAATACGCGAATTTTACGCTCGCAGTTCAGTTCGGTGAGCGCATCGTCTATCCAACCGCGTTTATGGCTATTCTCTTGTGACATACCAGTGGCGACGCCAATACCAGTTTTGCTCACCCAAATATGATCAGACTCTAAATATTTTTCTAAGGTGTTGTTTGCTAAGAGCGCGTGCTGAGCATTCACCACACAGGAAAAGCTATCTTTCCACACTGATCGCTTATAAAACGATTGCGGGATGTCATCAAAACGGTTAATCGCTAGATCGACTTTGCCCTTTTCAAGATCTTGAAAACTCGCATCACTCAAGGTTAATACATCTAAGGTCACATGAGGTGCATTCTTTTGTAAGTGCTGCACAAGCGAGGCAATCAATGTACCTTCCACGTAATCACTGACCTGAATACGAAAGACGCGATCACTGGTTTTAGGATCAAATTGATCGGTGGGCGATAAAGCCGCTTCAGCGAAGCTCAAGGACTGGCGAATCAATGGCTCTAGCTCTAAGGCGCGTTCGGTCGGCTCCATACCTCTAGTGGTGCGCACCAACAATGGATCATCTAACAAACCACGTAACCGCTTTAAGCTATTACTCATTGCAGGCTGACTAATATTTAAATGTTCCGCTGCGCGTGACACATTGCGCTCACGCATCAAGGCATCGAAACACACCAATAAATTAAGATCAAAGTTTTCAATATTCATACGCACACTATAACCTATGTGTATAACCTATGTGACTAGAAAATGAATAGTTTATCACTCGTTAATATAATGGTTATTAACTCCAATGATTATCTAGAAGAGTCGATTACTGTAAAATATGGCTGTTAAATGGGTAAATATTGGCTATTTTCTATAGCCTCATCTATATTGCCTGAATAAGCCAGATTCCAAGTCTCGTATCGTCTATAAACATAATGTACAACCAGAGGACATTTATTGTGCTAGAAGCCTACCGTAAACACGTTGAAGAGCGTGCCGCTTTATCTATTCCACCGAAACCTCTAGACCCAGAACAAACAGCAAGTTTAGTGGAGTTACTTAAAAATCCACCAGCTGGCGAAGAAGAGACATTACTAGAACTTATTACTAACCGTATTCCACCAGGAGTGGATGAATCGGCCTATGTTAAAGCGGGCTTTTTATCTGCAGTCGCCAAAGGCGAAGATAGCTCACCCTTGATCACCAAAGAAGATGCAGTGGTATTACTAGGTAATATGCATGGCGGTTACAACATCACCACATTAATTGAACTGCTTGACGATAGCGAACTAGCAGAGCTAGCCGCGACAGAATTAAAGCACACCTTGTTAATGTTTGACGCTTTTCACGATGTGGAAGACAAGGCTAAAGCAGGCAATGCGCAGGCAAAAGCGGTTATTGAGTCTTGGGCGAACGCTGAATGGTTTACCAATCAAGATAGCGTTGCTGAAAGCATTAAGGTAGGCGTATTTAAAGTCACTGGCGAAACCAATACTGATGATTTGTCTCCGGCCCCTGATGCATGGTCGCGTCCAGACATTCCTCTACATGCACGTGCCATGTATAAAATGACTCGTGACGGCTTAGAACCAGAAGAACACGGCGTGACTGGCCCGATGGCTAAGGTCAAAGAGATTCAAGATATGGGTATTCCCGTTGCCTTTGTGGGTGATGTGGTCGGTACTGGTTCATCACGTAAGTCTGCGACCAACTCGGTACTGTGGTTCTTCGGTGATGATATGCCCGGCGTACCCAATAAGCGTGGTGGCGGCATTTGTATTGGTAGTGCAGTAGCCCCTATTTTTTACAACACCATGGAAGATGCAGGCGCGTTAGTATTTGAAGCCCCTGTCGACAAATTAAACATGGGCGATATTATTGAAATTCGCCCATACGATGGCAAAATATTAAGTGAATCTGGCGAAGTACTTAGCGAATTTACTTTAAAGTCTGATGTGTTATTAGACGAAGTTCAGGCTGGTGGTCGTATTAACTTGATTATTGGCCGTGGTCTAACCACGAAAGCTCGTGAATCACTAGGCTTACCTGCTAGCGATCTATTCCGCTTACCAGAAGTGCCAGAAAGCAGTGATAAGGGCTTTACTCTTGCGCAGAAAATGGTCGGTAAAGCTTGCGGTCTAGCCGATGGTCAAGGTGTTCGCGCCGGTACTTACTGTGAACCTAAAATGACCACAGTAGGTTCGCAAGATACTACAGGGCCAATGACACGTGATGAGTTAAAAGATTTGGCTTGCTTAGGCTTTTCTGCCGATTTAACCATGCAGTCGTTCTGTCACACAGCCGCTTATCCTAAGCCGGTGGATATTGATACTCAACACAATCTACCTGATTTTATTATGAACCGTGGTGGTGTGTCATTGCGTCCTGGTGATGGCATTATTCACTCGTGGTTAAACCGTATGTTATTACCTGATACTGTAGGCACAGGTGGTGATTCTCACACTCGCTTCCCAATGGGTATTTCATTCCCTGCCGGTTCTGGTTTAGTTGCATTTGCTGCGGCAACCGGTGTTATGCCATTAGATATGCCTGAGTCGGTTCTCGTTCGCTTTAAGGGCGAAATGAAGCCGGGCATCACATTACGTGACCTTGTACATGCAATTCCTTTATATGCCATTAAAGAAGGTTTATTGACGGTTGAGAAAAAGGGCAAAAAGAACATCTTTTCTGGTCGTATTCTCGAAATCGAAGGCTTAAATAATCTCACTATTGAGCAAGCCTTTGAACTATCTGACGCCTCTGCCGAACGCTCTGCTGCTGGTTGTACGATTAAGCTTGCTGAAGATTCTGTTGCGGAATACTTGCGCTCTAACATCACCCTACTACGCTGGATGATTTCAGAAGGTTATGGCGATGTAAGAACCATCGAGCGCCGTGTTCGCAATATGGAAGCATGGTTGGCGAACCCAAGCTTGATGGAAGCGGATGCGGATGCCGAATACAAAGCAGTGATCGAAATTGACCTGAATGATATTAATGAGCCTATCGTTTGCTGCCCTAATGACCCTGATGATGCGAAATTTTTATCGGAAGTCGCTGGCGACAAAGTAGACGAAGTGTTCATCGGTTCATGTATGACGAATATCGGACACTTTCGTGCAACCGGTAAACTGCTAGAGCAAAACACTAAGCCATTAAAAACACGCTTCTGGTTGTGTCCGCCCACTAAGATGGACGAACATACCTTAATGGAAGAAGGTTATTACAATATTTATGGTCGCAGTGGTGTTCGTACCGAAATGCCGGGTTGTTCATTGTGTATGGGGAACCAAGCGCGTGTAGGTGCTGGCACAACCGTACTATCAACATCGACGCGTAACTTCCCTAACCGCTTAGGTGATGGTGCTAACGTTTACTTAACTTCTGCAGAACTTGCTGCTGTTGGTGGTATTTTAGGATATCTGCCTAGTGCTGAAGAATACATGGAATACGCCAATAAAATTGATTCGATGTCGGACGAAATTTTCCGCTACATGAACTTCGATCAAATTGCCTCTTTCCAATCTGGCGCTGAAAAAGGCAAACAAATTGCTGCCGTACAAATTGAAGAAGTGAAAATGTAACATTTATTTTTTCATATATATGAAAAAAAACTGCACTTTCCTTTATAAGAAAGTGCAGTTTTTTATGGACATAAGGTAAGCATTATAAATCTTGCGATACCTTAAAGATAAAAAATAATTTTTACGAAACAAAGATAAACTTTGCATAAGCATTAATTGCGAAAAACCATAATAATACAAAAATAATCAAAATGACGTTTTTAACCGCTCCTTTTAGCAAAGTAGACGGCTCATCATTCATGCTATCTATGTAAGAAAAAGGAGACAGCATCGTCAACAAGATACCGCAACCAACTAAGCTTATTCCTAATATTAAAAAGTATAGAGATCTCCAGTGTTTAATAAATCTTTTAGTGTTGAAGCATCTTAAAAAGCGGCTGCATTCAATATTTGGTGTTCGTACATAGGCCCCTGCACCAATAAAAGACAGTACCCAAAGATCCATCAATATCTTCGAAACATTCAAATTCATTATTTGAAAAATACTAACTGGTATAAATCTATAATAGGAAATGATTTCAAAAAAAACACTTTTCAACCCAATATCGAAGATATTTTGAATTAAACTAGCAAGGCTAAGAACGGAGATAAAAATGGCTAGATGTTTATAAATATGATCTGCATTCTTTTTCCAATTTTTCATTATTTAGGCTTGTATTGAGCAATCGTTAAGTTTGACACCTCAACCCCATCCATTGCCTGCATAAACTCCTGAAAAGCTTTTTTACTACTGGACAGCCCCCATTTACGCTCAAGAAAACCCAGTGACTTGCCGGGTGCAATACAACCAACAATATCATCCATAGTGTTTCCAATATGAATTTTAATCAATGAACGGTTAGGCACATCCATGACTTCATAGACAGGATAACCACCGCGGTTATACATACCTAACTTAAGTGAATAAACGCCTTCTGGGATACAAGACTCACGGGGTTTATTATCAAGCCAAGGACGCTCAACGGTAAAACATTGAAACTCGTCAAAGATAAATTTGTCAAACGTACCCACAGGGGTATAAGCAAAGCGTTCTAGCAATACGTTTTCAGACATAATGATTTCCTTTTCTGCTATTTGTATTATTATTTTTATGAAATACTTATTTTAAGCGACCGTAGGCTTAGATCACAAGTGCAATTCATCAGTCAACTTCAGGTCATTTTTTACAAGCTCTACAAGCTACTTATCATTTCCTTTTTCTAATTTCACACCGTGAAAATACTCCAAACTTGATACAAAGTCATTATCCAATTTCACTACTGTCCGGTTAAACATAACTAACCTCTAATTCTAGCTGAGGAGAGGGTTCTTTGCTGCCCTTATCTCTACCGGGGTCTGGATGAAGTAGGTCTTCAATTGTCCTTCGAGTTGTTAGGTTT
>Ga0233426_10002450_pt1 | contig 15532 bp, 11 predicted proteins | sample SI_118_April2016_6_FD_179875 | JGI IMG/M metagenome (GOLD analysis project Ga0233426, IMG submission 179875) | Seawater microbial communities from Saanich Inlet, British Columbia, Canada - SI_118_April2016_10_MG | ecosystem: Environmental > Aquatic > Marine > Inlet | place: Canada: British...
AAATAGGAGCGGCAAGTATTATTGCAAAAGTATTCAGAGATAAACTATTACTCACATATGCGAGTTTATATCCAGATATGAATCTAGAAAATCATAAATGATATGGTACGAAAAAGCATAGAGAATATCTCACTGATAAATCAAAAGTAACAGGAATCCATAGAACGAGTTATAAACCAGTGAAAGCTGTAATAGAAAAAAAAGAAAAATTATTATTACATATTTGTTGTGGACCGGATGCAACTGTCCCTATTATGGATCTAAAAAAACAATACGATGTAGTGTGTTTTTGGTATGATCCAAATATTCAACCAAAACCAGAACACGATAAAAGAGTGGAAGCTTTTAAAAAAGTCTGTGAAATCGAAGATGTAGAATATATTATCTGAGAATATGATGTAGGGAATTTTTTCAATAAAATTAAAGGACTAGAATCTACTCCTGAGAGAGGGGATAAATGCACAGCTTGTTACGATATGCGTTTAGAAAGATCAGCCCTTGAAGCTCGTAAATTGGGTATTAAATACTGGACTTCAACTCTCAATACTTCACCACATAAAGATCTAGAAAAGATGTTTAGTCTTTGAGATAAATGGAGTATACAAGAAACTGTAGACCCAAAAACAAAAAAAACACTCAAAGACAAACTAGAATTCTTCAAAATAGCCTTCCGTAAAAACAAAGGTTTCGAACGTTCAGTTAATTACACAAAAGAACATGATATCTACAGACAAAACTATTGTGGATGTATTTATTCAGATACATTCCCAGGTGGAAAACAACAGTTTTTAGATAAATTAGAAGAGAATAAAAAATAAATTAATTAAATTTATTCTACTCCAGCAATAATGTTTCCAGAAATAAGAGATTTATATTCAATACCTAGGGAAATAATAGGATATTATGTATATAAAATAAAGTATTAATTAAATAAAATACCATGATTTGAACACTATTAAATCTCATGCTTGGACGTGGGTTAACGATGAAGAGATGGAATAACTTCCCGAGAATTGAAGAGGTTTCACACTTGGATAATTTGGGTTTTGTTATACATGTTGCATTATTTTTAAGTTATATTGAAGAACAAAAATGAAAAAAAGTAGATAAATTATTTTTAATTAAGAGACTGATTTTTTCTTCTTTTAATAGATTGGTTCTTGCTGATATAAATTCTGGAACGAGAGAATATATTCTTTCACTTGATAAAGAAATATTTAAAAAACTAGAAGATAAAGCACTAGAAAAAATATTAGAACTAGATGGACCTGAAATAATCAAAGATGATATAAAAGATACATTAAATGATGATTCTAAAGAATTAGAATTATTAATTATCGAAGCTGCAAAAAAATATGCAGGGTATAGAGAATGTATTATAAATTCGAGAGTGTATTCTGAAGTCTATGAAAAAACATTTCAAGTTATTAAAACTGATTTAGAAATTACAAGAACGAAATTAGAATCACTCGATGAATTATTATCGAATGAAAACTATGAAAAATACCTCTCTCATGTGAGAGGATTATCTCATTCATTTAGATGGATTCAAGAAAATAGACAATTCCCAGTTTCTGTAATGGCTCACTTGGTTTATGTTACATTCATTTCGTATATTATTTGATCTCTAGAGAATGAAAACTGATCTGATTTAGATATAGAAGAATTACTTCTAAAATCTATTTATCATGATATTCCTGAAGCTATCACAGGAGATATAATCACTCCTACAAAGAGGTCAATTCCAGGTTTTGTAGAAATACTCGAAACAGTAGAATTAAAGATGATGGAAGACTATATGTTTGAATATGTTCCAGAAGACTATAAAAATTATATTTCACCATATATCTTTGCTCCATTTGATGATGAACTCTGAAAAATAGCTAAATATAGTGATATATTTAGTGCATTATTTGAAGCAAAAATTGAAATAAATAATGGAAATCTTGCATTTAAAGAAATGTATCAATCAATTAAGAATAAAACAAATTCATTTGGATTAACATCAACAGATTATTTAGTGAAATACTGAATTGATAGTTTTGATGAAGATAAAAAATTGTTTGTTTAAAATAAAAAAGTAAAATCAATTATATATTTATATGTAACTGATTTTTTTTATATGGAAACTTGGATGATTTATTCATTAATTGCAATGTGTTTTATAGGTTTTATGTGATTTTTTCAAAAAATAGTTGCAGAAAGAAAAAGTATAAATACACAAAGTTTTATTTTCTATAGCTATTGAGTGCAATCAATAATTTGAATTATTGTAATGCTATTATTATGAAAACAATTTGTACTATCAGAAGAAGTCTTAATTTATGGATTTATGACAACCTTTCTATATGTATCAATTATAGAATCTAGAATACAAAGTTTAAAATTTGTCGATACATCAACATACTTTATAGTTTATAGAGTATTTTCATCAATACTGCTTTTAATATTAGGTCAAATAGTGTTTTGAGAACTAATTACATTAAGAGAGTATATGTGAATTTTGTTAGGTTTTGTAATATTCTATTTGCTATTAGAAAAAAAAGATAAAAGTGAAAGTAATTTTGATTTTAAAAAAGGGATAAAATATATTTTTATAGGAATTGTTTTAATTTCTATAATACAAATATTAACTAAAAACTTTGTATTAACAGGGAAAGATATATTTTCTTTATTTATTGTGCAAGGAATATCTGGGATTGGAATAACAATGTTAAAATCTAACAAAAAAGATCAATTATGGAAAATCAAGAAAAAACAGGATTTATTTTTCTTAATATTTAATGGATGTATTGTTTATGGAGCTATTTATTTTAATACACTTGCATTTGAACAATGAGACGTAGCGATTGTCTATAAAATTATTTCATATTCATTATTTATTCCAATAATACTTTCAGTTATTTTCTATAAAGAAAAAATTACAAAGAAAAAAATACTCGCATTTATTTTAACTATTGCAAGTATTGGATTATTTATATAAATAAACATTTCACAATTCAAAAATCCCCTGTAGAATTCTTCAAATTATTATATTTGAAGAATTTTTTGTTATATGGATTATATTTGGTACGGTTATTGTTTAATTTGACTAGTGATTTTGTGACTCTGAGATTATATAAAAAAAATAATCACTTTACATAAATTTGATAAAGATGTTTTTCTTGCAGTTTGTTTTATGTTATATGTTTTATTATTTTTTATAAATTTTCTCATTTTTTGAGATAAAACTATTACACAAAAAGAAATATTTGTAGCTATTCCTGCAGGAATATTTGATTTTATGATACCATTATGAATGTTAGCTGCATTAAAATATGCTGATTCTAGCCTTGCATTTGTGAGTATTCGTATGATTACATCTTTTACATTACTCGCAGTGTGAGCTTGGTATTTTAACGATAATTTACATGTTTTAAATTTACTCTGATTTGGGTTAGGAGTGATTGCAATATATTTACTCTCATGATTTGAATTTTGAAAAAAACATAAAATTTCACAAAAATGATTTATTTGAATTATCTTAGCTATTGTTTGAATTACTTTAGGGAATAGTTATTTTAAATATTTCGTAGATAATGTAGATATTCCAAGTTTCATGTTTTTGAAATTTACCATGACAGCTCTTCTTGTATTTTTGTACTTAACTATAAGAAAAAGGTGGAAAAATTTTACTTTCATAAATGTAAAAAATATAATTTGATATGCATGAATAACAACAGTATTATTTTTAATACAGTTTGGGTATGTGTTTCCTGAAATATATAGATTGTGACCACTTGCTATATCTTATAAAATTTTATCTTATTCACTTGCTGTCCCTATCTTGCTTTCAATAATATTTCACTGAGAAAAATTAACACAGAGAAAAAAATATGCATTTGTATTAACATCTTTGAGTTTATTATTTTTCTTTTTCTAAGAAAAAAATATAATATTTAAAATTAATTTTGAATTATAAAATATGAAAAAAATATTCCCAGATAAAATAATCAACATAGAAAATACAGATATCTTTGATAATAAATTCTTATTTGATTATTTAGAGTGTGACTATAATTCTAATTCTGCTGTTGAAGTTATCTATTTATCGGATTTACTAGAAAGTAAAAAAAATAGTGAAATGCTTGAAAAGGCAAAATTAAAACCAGCAATGTATTCAAATGTATATTCTCCAAAAGATGAATTAGAAATATTCACAGAATTATTTGAAAATGCTATAAAAAATAATAAAAAAGTTCATATTGTTTGAATTACTCTTGATGCTGAGATAAAAATACTAGAGGAGTATTATACAAAACTAGGATTTATGAGAGAAGATATTAATTGTTTTTCTCCTGATTTCCAAATACCACTTGTTACGGCTTCAGTGAAAATAGAAAATATTATGTGGAAGGGTAGTGATTACAAAGCTCAAAAGTCTAATATTTATTTCAATCCACCAGTGAGAGAATCATGAGAAGTAAAAGCAATGTTTAAATGAATCAATAGAGGAGTAACTGCTGGAATATATATATCAGAAAAAACTCCTGAAATAGAATTATTCTTATCTGAACAAATCAAAACAGAAAAAATTCTCCCTCTAGCAATTGCTAAATTATTAAAATATAATTTAGAATCGATATGATTTACCTGAAAAGATACGGAGTTAATTGTTGAATATTAAAAAATCCCAGAAATTTCTAGGATTTTTTATTTATGATCATTTGATAAATTTTGCCGTGTCTAGCAACCTTTCTAAGGTTGCAGTTAATCAAATAATTCAATAAATAATAAATGTTATCATATGAAATCACCTAAGGATATAATTTATTTATTCTAATTTTGACATTCATGTAAAATAATTTATATTTAATATAACTTTGGAGGAGGTTATATGTTAAATAATATTGTTCATACTGAAAAAAATATTGTTTGGAAAATGATAATTATTACATTTTTAATTGTTATATTGCAATTATTGAATATATATCTTGATGAAAATTCAAACATAGTATCAAAAATATTGGTATCATTGTTATGTTCGTTATTTTACTTTGGGATGCTGTGGTGTGATTATAAGTTTTTTTGTGTTTGCTACGAAAAAAATCAAAAATATCTTAAATATTATCCGTTAACTGAGTATATTTCTAGATTAATGTTTGTAGCGTTTTTACTTGCTACATTTATTTCGTTATCAAGTAATAATTTTCAAACACCATTTTTTACATTTGTAATACATATATTATATTATTCTCTACTTCGATATATTGGCTTGTATAAAAAACAATCTGAATTGAATGATAGAAATAATTTTAATAAACAATCTAATTATCAACATCAAAATGATATGCATTGATATTTAATATTTGCAAAAGCTGACTCAGGTCAGCTTTTATTTTCCAAAAAATCATTGACGAAAACTAAAAAATAAATACAATTTTAGCACTCAATATATTTGAGTGCTATTTTTAAAGAAAAAAATAATAATTAATACAATAAATATGTCGAAATATAATTTTGAAGCGGAAACTGGGAAGGTTTTAGAGTTGTTGACACATTCAATTTACTCAAACAAAGAAATATTTTTAAGAGAACTAGTTTCAAATGCGAGTGATGCAATAGATAAAGCAAGAATCAAAGCTTTAACAGATACTGATTTTTTAGGGAAAAATAATGAATTTAAGATTTCACTTTCTAGAGATGAATCAAAAAATATTCTAGTAATTGAAGATAATGGTCTAGGGATGACTGAAGATGAACTTCATAAAAATCTTGGAACTATTGCGAAATCAGGAACAAAAGACTTTATAGAAAAATTACAACAAGCAAAAGAAAATGCAGATAATAATCTTATAGGTCAATTTGGGGTAGGGTTTTACTCTGCATTTATGGTTGCTGATAAAGTAGAAGTTGAAACTAAGTCTAATGACTCAGATAAAGCCTTCAAATGGACTTCAGATGGTAAATCAGCATATACAGTATCTGATTCAGATAAAACTTCTAGAGGGACAACTGTAACTCTTTTTATTGATGAAGCCAATAAAGAGTTAGTAACAGAATGGAAAATAAAAGAACTTGTTAAAAAATATTCAAACTATGTAGCAGTTCCTGTTACTATGGATGTTGAGGAAAAAGATGATAAATGAGAAGTTACATGAACAAAAAATGAACAACTCAATGATATGAAGTCTATTTGGACAAAATCTAAAACTTCAGTGAAAGACGAAGAATATAAAGAATTTTATAAAACTCTTTCAATGGATTTCAATGAACCATTAGCTCATATTCATAATAATGTAGAAGGAATGATTAGTTATAAATCACTTCTCTATATTCCAAAAGACAAAAATATGTTTGTGAATATGGATGATCCAAATAAAGAATTTGGACCTAAATTATATGTAAAAAATGTATTAATATTAGATAATTGTAAAGATTTATTGCCAGTTTGGATGCGTTTTGTTAGTGGTGTTGTTGAAACGTCTGATATCCCATTAAATGTAAGTAGAGAATTATTGCAATCAAACTCTGTACTTGAAAAAATTAAAAAAGGGCTAACTAAAAAAGTAATCTGAGAACTACAAAAAAATCTAAAAAATAATTCAGAAAAATATGATGAATTCTTAACAAGTTATTCTAATCAGTTAAAAGAAGGTATTTACTATGAACAAGAAGGGAAGCAAGATATTGCTGGATTAGTAAAATTTGAAACGCTTCAAGGGAAAAGAATAACATTTGATGAATATATAGAATCTCTTGAAAATAAAGATGAGGTGAATTCCGAAGGAAGAGAGAACCCCCTGGGGTGAAAGAAAGACATTTATTTTATTGCAGGGAAATCTAAAACAGAAGTATTAGGAAGTCCATACTTAGAACAATTTAGAGATGCAAATGTAGATGTAATATTAATGAGTGATCCTGTAGATCAATTTGTAGTACAAGTTTTAAAGGATTATAAAGAATATACTCTAAAATCTGTTACTGCTGATGATATATCATTAACTGAAAAATCAGAAGAAGAAATTAAAAAAATAGAAGAAACAAAAAAAGATTTCTCTGATTTCTTAGAATTAACTAAAAATACAATTGGTTCTGAAAAAATAGAAAAAGTAGAATTAAATGAAAAACTAGGTTCAGCATTAGGAGCTTTAAAAACACCAACAAACTGAGTTGATCCACAAATGGAAAAAATGATGAAAGCAATGGGGCAAGCTGTTCCAGCACAAAAAAGAATCTTAGAATTAAATCCAAATAATACTTTAGTGAAAGCTATGAGAGAAGAGTTTGGAAAAGATTTAAAATCTGAAAAATTATCAGAAATGATGAACTATTCTTACAATCAAGCACTTTTACTTGAATGAGGTGAAATAGATGACATGGCAGGTTTTGTTCAACTTCTGAATAAATTTGCTGGAAAATATATGAACTAAAAATTAAACAAGACTAAGAATATATACTTAGTCTTGTTTAATTATTTTTAGAATTGATATTAGTTATTTTTTATGTTAATATATAGATACATTTAATATTTGGAGTTAAGTATGAAATTGAACACTATAAAAGTATCTGTGTTATGTGTAGTAATATTTTTAGGAATATTAGGATATAATCTACATGGTATAAGTGGGTTATTCGGAAGTATAGCTATAGTATTAATATCACTATATTTTATGTATTTAACTAGAAGGCCATTAGGTCAGATATTTAAATGGATGATGAGAAATTTACTTGATTATCATGTAAAACCTTATCGATAAAAAATTGAGGAAAAGATTAAACACTTAGGTGTTTTTCTTTTTGTCTAGATTTTGTAAGAAAATCTTGAAATGTCTTTTAAAATTATTATAGTATTCTAGTCACTTTGACATTAAAAAAAGAGGTAATCATGGGAAAATCAAGTTTAGTTAATATTCTTTCGCAAATAGGTGAAACATCTGCACTTACATTATTAGGAGGTGAAATTATTGCTTTTATAGTAAGTGTAGGATTTTTAATTGTTTCTTGTTTTTAAATATAAAAAAAGCCACGCAGTCGCGGGCTTTTTTATTGTTTGAAATTTATTCATCAAATATTTGAATTTCAATTTCATCAGTACGGACATTGTTATTCGCAAAGTCTAATCTTAATTTTACTATATATGAACCTGATTTTTCATATTGATAACTAGGATTTGCTTTGGTAGATGTTCCACCATCTCAAAAATCCCAAAAATAAGAAGTAATTTGTCATTCTGATTTATCCGACAAGAAATCAATTGGTTGGTAAGTAGGAGCTTTTTTAAGGCTACTTGTAATTTTAATTGATTGTGGTTTTGGTTTTAGAATTAACTTTTTACTTGTTGAAAATTCTTTTCAACTTTCAGTAGTTACTAATAGTTTTATATCATAATCACCGGGTTTAGTATACTTATGACCAGGAACAATTGCATCAGTAATTTCTACTACTCCATCACCATAATCCCAAGTAAATTTGACTATATTTTCATTTTTTACTTGTGATTTTGATGCATCAAGTGAAACAGTTACTGGAACATAATCTCTATCCACTTTTATATCAAACATCAATTGAGCTTCTTTCTTTACTCATTCAAAGTAAAATTTTTCCCTTACTGTAATTTTATCTTCTGGTTTTTTTCTGTGCTCAAAATGAAATATACCCGTTATTTGGTGTCTTCCTTCGTAAGAAATATCATACATTGTATTTTTTTCTGAACTATCGATATCATCATCTGAGTCAAAATCCCATTCAACACTTCTGAGTACATAGTTCGTGTCAGCAGATTTTATAAAACGTGCATCCAATGAAACACTTGTTGGAACTCAAATTTCATCAATAATATACTCATGTAGCTTTCCATTATAGACTAGATTATCAATACTTGCATTATTATTCTGAATTCTCACTTCACGAGATAGTTCTAACTTCTTTTCAATAGTAACAACTTTTTCAATCGTTTGAGTATTTCAACGTGAATCTACTATATCTAAGTAAATAGGAAAATCACCATAACTTTTGAATATATATTCAATTTCTGAAGACGTTTCTAAGTCAGTAAGGTTAGCTTCATTTTTAATCGATTGATCTCAAATTCTCCATAAGAAATGTTTGATGTTTCAATTTCATGTAATAGTTTCAATATTCTCTGCACTTAATGTATATTTGAATGAATTATTAATATTTGCTTGAACTTTTATATCAGCTTTAATGTTTTCATTACTATTATCTCAAGAAAATACAAATATTTTATCTAAATTATCACTTGTTTCTCAACCTTTTAATATCTTTATACCTAGAATCCTTTCTTGGTCGAAAAGTGGTTTTGTATCAAATAAATAACCAGTAATTGCTGGATCTTTCAGAGCTTTTGAAATAGTCTTTGTTTGTTCTGAATCTGATAACCCTTTTAGTTCAGGAATATAATACCATTCGATTTTTCAAAGATCTTTTAAGTTATTTGCATCAAATTGATAGATTACTCAACCTCAAGCAACTTTTTTCTCATTTATATTAATTACATGGTCAATGTTAAGTTTTGCTACTGTGCTTTCAATAACTTCTGTTTCACCAAGAGCATTCAATACGTCAATTTTTAGATTTACTATATGTAAACCTTCGGTACTAAATGTATGAATTATTTCTAAGTCATTTATTGGTTTTTCTATTTCTTCATCATCAAATATCCATGTGATTTGTTGAGGTTTGTAATTATTATCATTTACTAGCTGATTTAATATTTCTGAAATATCAAAACGTAGTGTAACAGGTCCAATAAGACTTTCATCTATATTTACTAGTGATCAATTTTCATCAAAAATAGGACTGAGATATTTAGAATTATCGTACGTTAACATTTTACCATAATTTTGCCCCTTTAATTCATTAATTTTTTGACTTAAGGTAATCCATAAAAAACCACTTAAGAAAGTCAAAATTAAGAAAAATATAGAAAATATAACTCTTGTAATTTTCTCTTTTTTGAATTCTTTTTTTGTCAGAATTGCTTTAAAGGTAAATGTAAATAAGAATAGAGTTTCTATAAGAATAATTACAGAAAATAACCCATTTACTAGTTTTGATGTAAAGTCACGTATACTTCAGACATCAACTCATAGATTATTAAAAAATGTTAATTCTGCTACAGTGCTTGCATTTAATAATACAAATGTAAGAAATCCTCAACCAATTAGTAAGGCTGTAAATAATGCGGCTCATAAGAAACCTAAAATTTGCCAAAAAGAAATAGTTTTCTTCTCTTTTTTTATTTTATTTTGAGTTTCTTGTAGTTTTAAGAATAATTTTTCTCAATATCACCCTGGAGCAGTTTTTGAGAGTATTTTATAACCTTTTGATTTTAACACTATATTTCAATTTCATTCTTGAGAAATCTCAGTTTCATCAACTTTTAATTGTGTTAAAGTTTTAGCTTTTATAATTATTTGAGTATATGCAGGGTATTTAATGAAAATAGTTTCTTTTTCAATTTTATCTTTTCTATAAATTATTTTAATGAAATCATCAAAAGGTTCAATAGTTACAAAATCATAATTATTTTCTACTAACTTATTAAAAATATCTTGAATATTTTTAATATTTATATCATATATAATTTTTTCTGCTTCTTCTGTTTTTTCAATTTCTCTTTCTTTTTCTTTTTGAACAAGTTCTTTATCATATTTGCTATCATCATCAACACCATAGTTACTTTCTACTTCGGTTTCTGTGTTAACTTCTACAATTTCACCCTCTGTTTCTATTTTAGTTTCAACTACTTCTTTTTTATTATTTTCTTCAATATTTTTATTTTCAATTTTTGAATTGTCTTCTCAAAGTGTATTTTCTCCAGTAAATTCTCAAATGAGTTCTGTTTCTTTATCTTCTTGATTATTTTTATCTGATTTAATCGATGAATCTGATTTTTTTTCATCAAGTAAATCATTATTATTACTCATTAAATTACCCAAAAAATCTGATTCGTCTTTTGATTCAGATGCAATTTTTTCTTTTGGGATTGATGTTTTTGATTCAGTGATTTTTTCACTTTCAGATTGTTTAGGTACTTGTTTACTATCGGTGTCTAGATTTTTATCTAAATCAAGGTCAAGCTTAGAAGGATCAAACATATTTTTCTGTTTTAAGAACTAATCTAATTTATTCCATATTATAATAGCATACTCTTACATAAAATACCAAAAAAAGGCTTTGACGATTAGGGGAATAGTGGAATTATTAAAGAACTTATGAAATCATAATCAAAAAACCTAGAAAATTAATTTTCTAGGTTTTTTTGATTATTTTACACTCTCATTCTTTTTTTCTCTACTTTTTCAGTTGGAGATTTTTTTTGAGGAGCATTTTGAGGTGTTGCAAATAATGGATTTGCATTACTTGATTTCGTTTTTTGTTTATTATCTTCTGAGAAGTTATTTAAAAGTTTTTCTAATTCAGCCTCATTTTCTTTGAAACTTGCTTGATCTAATTCTTTTATTTCAACTTCAGAAATAGTTTTTACAGAAAATAGAGACTTAATAACTTTATATTCAAGTTCATCCATTAGATTTTTGAACTTATCGTATGCTTTTTCTTTATAGACTATTAAAGGATTTCTTTGTGCGTATCCTTCGAATGCAACATCTTCTCTCAGATTACTCATTGCATCGATATGTCTCATCCAAAGTTCATCAATTGATTGAAGCATGATTTTTCTCTCTAAACTATAGAATTCTTCTAAGTTAGCCTTAGCTTTCAAATCAGTCATTTCATCTTGAGCTAATTTTGCGATATAGTCAGCAAGTACAGATGGATCCATAGCATTAATATCATCATTTTCCATAGCATCTTGAAACACTTCAACTCCAAGAAATTCATTTACTTTTTTTCTGAGTTTTAATCTATCTAATTCATCACCAGATCTAGTAACTTCAGCTTCTACAAGACGAGAAACTTGAGTATAAATCATAGTCATGATGTTTTCGTCTATATTTTCAGCATCAAGAATAGCGTTTCTTTTTGCGTAAATGATACCTCTATGTTTGTTGATTACATCATCATATTCTAATACGTGTTTTCTTGAATCGAAATGATGTCATTCAACTTGTTTTTGTACAGAAGTAACTCTTTTGGTTAACATTCCACTTTGAGTCAAAGGTTCTTCATCTGGAAGTGAAGCAAACATTGGAGAGTTAAATACAGAAAATAATTTATCACCACCAAATATTCTCATGATATCATCATTTGGAGAAATGAGATATTGAGTCATTCATGGATCTCCTTGTCTTCATGCACGACCTCTTAATTGATTATCGATTCTTCTTGTTTCATGTTTTTCAGTTCCAAGAATTATAAGACCACCAAGGTCAACAACACCTTCACCAAGTTTAATATCTGTACCTCTTCAAGCCATATTAGTTGCAATTGTAATTGCTCATTTTTGACCTGCATTAGCTACGATTTCAGCTTCTCTTTCATGGTGTTTTGCATTTAAAACATTATGTGGAATATTGACAGCTTTTAATCTTTTACTCAAGTATTCAGATTTATCTACAGAAACAGTACCAACTAGAATTGGTTGACCAGTTTCATGTAACTCTTTGATAAGTGTTACTACATAATCAAATTTACCTTTTTCATTTTTAAAGAGTAGGTCTTGTTGATCTTTTCTTGCAATTGGTTTATTTGTTGGAATAACAAGAGTTTCAAGTCCATATACTTTGTAAAATTCTTCTTCTTCTGTTTTAGCTGTACCTGTCATACCGGCAAGTTTCCAATACATTCTAAAGTAATTTTGGAATGTGATTGATGCTAAAGTTTTTGATTCTTGTTTGATCGTTACTCATTCTTTTGCTTCAATAGCTTGGTGTAATCCTTCTGAATATCTTCTTCCAGCCAAAACTCTCCCTGTATGTTCATCAATAATTAGCACTTCACCGTCTACGAGTAAATAATCTTTATCTTTTTCATATACAGCTTTTGCTTTAATCGAATTTTCGATGTGATGTAAATCATTGTAATGATTTGATACATATATATTATCAATGTGTAATAATCACTCTATATTTGTAATACCTGCTTCTGTAAGTGTTGCAGTTTTACCTTTTTCATCAATCTTGTAATCTACTCATTTTTTTAAATTCTTTGAAAGAGCAGCAAACTTCATGTATTTAGTAGTAGGTTCATTATCTGGCATAGAGATAATAAGAGGAGTTCTTGCTTCATCAATTAAAATAGAATCAACTTCATCAACAACTGCAAAGAATAATGGTGATTGTACTTTGTCTTCATTTGAATGAACCATATTATCTCTTAGATAATCAAAACCAAGTTCATTATTAGTAGCATATACTACATCACAATTATAAGCTGCTTTCTTTTCTTCTTTATTTTGAGCATTATAAATCACTCAAACTGTTAATCCAAGAGCTTGGTATAAAATACCCATTTCTTCTGAATCTCTTTGAGCTAGGTAATCGTTTACTGTTACAACTTGAACGGTATTTCAAGTAAGTGCATTTAAATAACTTGGAAGTGTTGCTACAAGAGTTTTTCATTCACCAGTTTTCATTTCTGAAATAGAACCAGCATGAATAGATAAACCACCAACTAATTGAACGTCATATGGAACCATATTCCAAGTTATTTTTTTTCCGTCAGATAATTCAAATTCTTGTCCTGAAATGAGAATACAAGCTTTTTTATGAAGAGCAAAAGCATCACACTTTATATCTTCTAAAAGTTTAGTTATTTTTATCGAATCTTCAGAGTTTTTGAAATCAAGATTTTCAAATAATGCTTTAAATTCAGCAGTTTTTGTTTTTACATCATCAAGTGTAAATTCAGAAAATTGTTTTTCTGCTTCATGAATCTTAGCTACGAATGTAGTAATTTCTTTTACTTTTTTTTCACTAGGGTCTCAGAATATTCTTCTAATTATTTGTTCAATCATTTTTGTTGTTTATTTTACACATAAAATATGGGAAGATTATATTCAAAAAAAATGTTTTTCAAAGACAATTATTTAATTTAATTTATCCTAGAAAATAGCCAAAAGTAAATACATTTTAAGGTTTCAATTTTTAAATAAATATGTAGAATATTTAAATAATTTTTAGATCAGTATTCAATTTAAACATATGCAAAAAAACAAAGCATTTACTTTAGTAGAATTGATAGTAGTCATAACGATACTAGCAGTTTTAGCTACGGTAGCATTTATAAGTTTTCAGTGATATACAATATCAGCAAGAGATGCTGTGAGGTTATCAGATGTAAAAAATATAGAAAAATCACTATGAAGAATAGAAGTTAGAACATGAAAATATCCAATTCCGGAAGATTATGTAGAAATAACATCAAATGGTACGGTGGTAAATAATCAATGATATATGTGACAAAAGACCTTGTGAACTATTTGAGTTAATGGATGATGAGTAGATCCTATCACATGAGAATATTATACATATGTAACAAATCAATCGAGAACTAAATATCAACTACTTTCATACTTAGAAAAAGAAGAAAATATTAGAAGTATAGCCAATTTATCAAATATATTTGCATCAGATTATTCAGACAGATATTTACAATTATCGTGAGATAAATTGTGAGTTATAGTAGATAAAGTAACAAAACAACCTCTTCAAACAACAGGAACTGGTTTTGATATTGCATGAGTAACAAGTAGTTTAGAAGTATATATATCAAATGATGAAATAATAACAGGAACTGGAGTTTCATTATGATCATTAGTATTAAATTCAAGTTGTAAAAGAATTCAAGAATTTGATACATATGCAAAAGATGGGAAATATATGATAGATCCACTATGAGATGGAAATGAATTTGAAGCTTTATGCGATATGACTAATGATTGATGAGGTTGGACGTTGTATTCTGGAAAAAATATACATGATTTACCAACTAAGTGATTTTTAGAAGTATTTACAAATAAATTAAACATAAATTTTGATAAAATCAGATGGAATTATAGATCACCGTTATGATTAGAATTACCTCTTATTTATAATTTATATAATCAAGAGGAGTGAAGATTATTGTTGAGTTGAGGACAATGAATTGATAGTGATAAATGGAGAAATATGGATAATCATTATAGTACTTCTATGGATTTTTCTAATGCATTTAATTTATGAAACCTGAATAATTCAGGAGTATCTGAATTAGATTTTAGGCAGGCAGTTATTGATGATAATATGCATTATATGGTGGCATGGAAGAATCAAGCTACTAATGAAGATTATATTATTATGTGAACAGCATTTCCTTATTCTAAAACTAATATTAATAAATATTTATGGTTTTCAGCTTCACCTTATAATACCACTTATAGGATATGAGATGAAACATTTACCCCAATCTCTTCATATGTCGATTGGAATGATGATAGAAGTATCGCAATTTGGATTAAATAATTTAAACATATGCAAAAAAACAAAGCATTTACTTTAGTAGAATTGATAGTAGTCATAACGATACTAGCAGTTTTAGCTACGGTAGCATTTATAAGTTTTCAGTGATATACAATATCAGCAAGAGA
>Ga0233426_10002455_pt1 | contig 15503 bp, 16 predicted proteins | sample SI_118_April2016_6_FD_179875 | JGI IMG/M metagenome (GOLD analysis project Ga0233426, IMG submission 179875) | Seawater microbial communities from Saanich Inlet, British Columbia, Canada - SI_118_April2016_10_MG | ecosystem: Environmental > Aquatic > Marine > Inlet | place: Canada: British...
GGGCATAAGTAGGGATTCCCACTATATTTACCACAAGTGAAGCTATATGTTTGTTTTTTACTAAGTTTTTAGTATGTTACAAGGTGCAGTAAGTTTCTATATCGAAATATCTAAGAGTTCGATGTCACACTCTATGCACTGTAAGCGAATGCTAGGTTTCCCCCATATTTTTAGCTTACATGATGGACATTGATACGTGGACTTTACATTCTTGCGGGTAGGAGAAGTATAAAATGCTTCTTCAGGAAGCAAATCTTTGTAATTAGAATAGAGGTATTTTTCAGGGTTGCTTGAAACCGACTCTGCAATTAATTCTACTTCTTTATCTTCTAGGAAAGAATTTTTGTTTGTAGATATATCAGGAGAGCAGAGCAGAGGTAAGGCGTCACTAATATCTGATTCGGAAACTATTGGTTGAGAGTAGGTGAGTCGATATATCCAAGGTATATGGAAATCTTCTTTTTGAATCAAGTCTAAGCAACTTTTCTTAAATAAACCACTTTCTATAATATAGTCGTTCATATGGTTTCCAACTATATCTCCCCCGGGCTCTCCCGTAGAGGAAGGCTGTAGGCCTATTTCTATCATCTTGTATGCCCACTCTTTATTATGATACCCATTTCTACTTGGACTACCGTGACAAAACTGCCAGCAATGAACCATCTCATGAACAAGTGTTTGCATAACATCAACTATACGTGAGCTTCCCATATGAGCAGGATTAATCGAAATTTCATGACAATATTCTCCTTCCGTAGATGTCCATCTGTCAGCGACAAAATATCCCATAGTGCCTTTTTGACGTTGCAAGGTAAATAATACGAGAGGCAGGGTATTATTGAACAAGCAAACATTGAAATGCTGATAAGCAAGTTCAAGTGACCTATATAGCTCGTCTGTTGGCCTCATCGTGATATTCTTTCGTTATTAATATGGAATAGTATTCTTAAATTATACCATCTTTAAATTAATCGACGACCTAACACTTTCAAAAAGACATATAAAAATCTTTTTATATTCCCTAAGGGTATAAATGAGATGAGTTGTTCAATAACCAACCATTTTCTGAATCGTACGATTCAGAAAATGGTTGGTTATTGAACAATTTGCGGTAGGTATTAATAAAATAATAATGAGGTAGTACAAAGTGGAAGCATTTCAACCAATCCTATCACAAGCAGAAATAAATAATTTCGATAGGCCAAAAAATTATAGCGATAAACAACTCGAAGAGCTGTTCAGGATGCCAGAGAAAGCAGAGAGTTATCTAAAAACATTACGGACTCCCGTAAGTAAATTATCTTTTATTCTTCAATTCGCTTATTGTCAATCCGAGTCTAGGCTCTATAGCCCGACTGCATATCATGATTCCCATATACTTAAAATAATACGATTGCGCATGTCACTGAGACCACTGAAAACGATTAAAAGTAAAAAAGGCTTACATGAATTGAAAGGTCAATTAGGCGGTAGTGCCCTGAATCGGCATAGAGAAGTAGTTCTAGAGATATTGGGTTTCTCTAAGATAAATCCACAACAATTAAAGCAGCTAAACACCTTAGCAGCAATACAAGCAAGAAACCAAACTGGCCCAGAAGCATTGTTACGTTTGTTAGTAAAAGAAATAGAAAAAAGACGTCTAATAATACCGTCACTTGCTTTATTAGACGATATTATTTCAAAGCACTATTTTGAGGAAGAGAAGCAACAGCTCAATATTATAAAAAATGAACTGACTGTGAAAGCTAAAAAAAAACTTGATTATCTATTAGAGCTAGATTCATCTGGTGAGTGTCTCCTACAAAAGATGAAAAAAATCGAGCAATCTATAAGGCCTCGTGATTTACAAAAAAATGCGAAGCTAATAACTAGTTTGATGGATATATACAACGAATCCTTAATAGCCATTAAGGCTTTAGACTTAAATAGTCCAGCTCTACATTATTATTCTAGATGGATTATAAGTACCGATATAAAAGATATAAATAAAATATCCGACCCAAACAAGCGATATTTGTATGTTCTTGGTTTTGTTATTAGTCAACTTTATGAAAGGCAAGATGCGGCTACAGAAGGGTTTATTAAAAAATATTTATCTTATGTAAATCAAGCTAAAAAACAAAGTGAAGTTAAGCGTTTAAAGCAAGCTAGTGAACAGTCTGTAGCATTAGAGGCCTATGCAAAAGCAAATGGGAATATAATGAGTCGTTTAGAAAAATTAGCTAGCCTTGGTATTGATGAATCAATTTCTACGGATGTAAGACTAACAAAAATAGTCACTGGTCTAGTAGATATTATAGGTGATGATGAAAAAAATAAGAACAACAGAAAGAAAGTTGACGAATTAATAGACAACAAAAAAACTAATCGTATAGAATATTTTTCTTTACTTGAAATAGCTGACTCTATAATTTATGCACTAAGTAGCACATTGAAATCGTTAGTGTTTAGCAAGGAGTGTTCTGAGAATAATGTTTATCAAGCTATTGTTAGTTTCCAAAAAAATAGGGCTATTGAAACTTTATTTTTATCGAGATCTCAAAATAAATTATTGAAGGAGGTAGATACAAATAAAAATCACATTAAATTGTACAAAATATTTCTTTTTGAAGCGGTTGTAAATGGATTGAAGGCTGGCAGTTTAAATCTAAGATATACTTTTGTTTGGCAGTCAATAGATAGCTTAATGATTGGAGAAAAAAATTGGGAAAAAGATGTATTGAAAATGTTAGCTACCTACGGAATGCAGGATTACAAAGAATTTCAAACTGTACGTGATTTACTAACTAAACGTCAGGACGAAGCAATTGAAAAAGTTAATGAGAATATTGAAGTAGGAGTAAACAGCTACCTAAAACCTACAAAAAATGGAAAGTTTAAGCTTAGGCAATATAGAGCTGATGTGGCAGAGAATATACCAAGCGCCTTATCTGAAATGTTATATGAAGTAGAAAAGCTATCAATCAAAGATGTGATTGGCACTATAAATAAGTCATATTGTTTTGCAGATAATTTCGTTCATGCTAGAAAAAAATTTGTGGATAGAAAAATAAACTCTAAATTGATTATGGCTGGCCTTATTTCTTTAGGTTGTAATATTGGGCCACGCGCCATGATTAAATGTTCAGATGGGATAAATGAATCTTCTTTTCTTAAAACTATCGAGCATAGATTAACACCGAATAATCTTAGAAGGGCTAATGATCAACTAGCCAGTGCAATTAAAAAACTATCACTTTCTTCTATTTTTCAGCATGATAAAAATACACTTCATACGAGTAGTGATGGGCAAAAGTTATATGTAGACGGTGAGTCATTAATGTCATCACGCTCATTTAAATATTTTGGCAGTGAAAGTGGCTTAGCACGTTACCCTTTTATTGATGAGATCAATCGCATGTTAGACACTAAGGTTTTCAGTGCATCCATCAGAGAAGCATCCTATGTTTTAGATGCTCACGTTGGCAATATAGGTAACTTGAATAGGATTCATTCTACGGATACCCATGGATATACCGATGCTGTATTTGGATCTTCGTTTTTAATGGGTATTGAATTTGCTCCACGCATAAAAAATATCGAAAAATTGGGGTTATATGGCACAAGAACTGCTGCCTACTACAAAAAAAAGGGCTATAAAATAAGGCCGTCAAGCAATATAAAGTGGTCTAAAATAGAGTCTCATTGGGTGGAGATATTACGCTTTGTAATCACAATAAGATCTGGTAAAGCTAGCGCCTCACAACTGTTTAAACGACTTAACTCTTATTCTAAGAGCCCCTTATACGACGCCATTAAAGAGTTTGGGAAGGTGATACGGACTATGTTTGTTTTACGTTACATTGATGAGCTGGAATATAGGAAGCGCATACAAAAGCAACTTAATTTAGGTGAGCAAGCCAATAGTTTTTTTAAGGCTGTTTTTTGGGCTAGAGGACATCGTTTAAGAGTTAATCGGCCTGGTGATGAAGAGAGATATTTACTGAGCGCACAGCTTCTGCAAAACTGTGTTATTCTTTGGAATTACCTTTATGTTACTAAAGCTATAATTAATATGACCAATTTAGAAGATAGAGAAACTCTTCTAATGCAGCTAAAAAGAGGGCAGATGCTAACGTGGAAGCATATTAACTTTTCTGGTGAATTCGATTTTAGGAAATATATGGTGCAAAATTTCGAGTTCAATAAAGACGAATTAGAGGCTTTTCAAGTAAGTTAATTAGACTGCTTTTTGTGAAGTGAAATTGAGATTTTAATTATGGAAGTCCTATAACTAACCGACGAAAAGTTATTTTTGGCAGTGTATTACATGTTGCCACTGCTATACTGGATAATAACGATCAAGAAGGAAAACTCTTATTTCTTAAAGGTAAACCAAAAATTCATCTTTTTTCATTGTTGCATATTAACTCAACTGTTAGCGACGAGTTGGGTTTAAACCAGCCTCCGTAGAGACAATGGTAAACCTAGGCTTAAATTTTTGTGTATGTATTGCAATATAATGTTTGGAGTGATTAGCTTTTACATACTATATCTCTAATACATAAATCTTGAAGTTAGTTGAGTCTGGTCATTGAAAAATTATGCATAAAAAAATTGGTGAAGTCGCTTCAGAACTTGATATATCAGTAGATACTCTACGTTATTATGAAAAAATAGGGTTGCTAGGGCAGGTGGCACGTAGTGATAGTGGAATACGTTACTATGATGAAGCGCTCATTGCTCGTATTAAATTTATCCGCCATGCGCAGCGAATGGGGTTTAGCCTTGATACAATTAAGGGACTACTAGAGTTTCGCGATCAACCTACCGCAGCTAAACCTCAAGTGCGTGAAATGATTAAGCAAAAGGTGGATGAATTAGATCAACAAATCATTGGGTTATCCCAGTTACGTGATGAACTTCAACGATTAACCACCGCTTGTGAGAATAGTAAAGAAGCAGATTGTCCAATTTTGAAGGAATTTGAAAAATAATTGATTTTCTTCTTGACCCTAGAGTTAACTCTAGGTGTTTAATAATGGCCATTGTATGATAACGGCATTAGACTGATTCCAATGAAAAAACGACAGTTCACAACATTATTGCTGATTTGGCTTTTTAGTCAGCCTTTGCTTGCAGCCGTATGGGCAACGCCGCATATGAATGTCGGTTGCGGAGGGTATAAGCAAGGTGACTGTGTATTGGATATGACGCATATAGAACACAATATGCCCAGTAGTCACGAGACATCATTGCCAAGTGGCATGTCACTGATGTGTGATCACTGCAGTACCATTTGCCAGCCTTCCCTTGTTCCTGGTCAGCTAAACATCCTCACGCAAGCAACGCCTTTAGTGTTTGAGGCTCAATCTATCACGACACCCGCAGATACCTTTCTCGGTACGCTTTATCGCCCACCCATTCTCTCTTAACGTAGGATAAATCCGTCTGTTAATTGGCTATCAGCCACTAATCGATGTTTTTCTATCCACTGTTATCACTTTGTTTATTAATTGAGCACAATCTTGTCAGCAAGTTTTAGGAGCCATTATGCGAGCATTCGCCTATATTGCCATATTGCGGAACGCCAACCCAATGGGATTGGCAATCACAATACTAGTTATGTCATTCATCCATATACCCACAGTCACTGCTGAAACAACGGCAGATCCAATGGTGGTCTATAAAAGCCCAAGCTGTGGTTGTTGTGGTGTTTGGGTTGAGCACATGACGACAGCGGGATTTAGTACCACCATTAAACACCCCAAAAATCTTAACGCCATCAAGCAAACATTAGGTGTGGCACCTGCTTATCAGGCATGTCATACCTCCACACTTCAAGGCTATGTTTTTGAAGGTCACATCCCCGCAGCGGTTATCCAGTACTTCTTAGCCAATAAACCCTCTGATGCTTCCGGGTTAGCTGTTGCCGGAATGCCAATGGGAAGTCCGGGTATGGATAATGGCAAGCCATACCGAGCCTATCAGGTTGTAAAGCTAAACCAAGACGGCAGCAGCACACCGTATGCCAACGTCTCAGACAGTAACACGACTTATTTGGAGAAAAAATAATGAAGACTAAACACCCATCTTCCATACTCACATCACCTCAGCTTTCACGTCGCCGCTTTGTTACAGGCATGGCAATGGGCACGGCTGCTTTGGGGCTTGGTTTACATTCCAGCCTGTCACTGGGTAATGCGATAAGCAGTAGCGGCGTTAAACGCTCGCCACCACAAGTGTTAAGAGGGAAACAATTCGATCTCAATATTGGTTATCAAGCGGTCAATATGACAGGTAAGGAAAGAACGGCAACGACGGTAAACGGTTCCTTGCCAGCACCCACTCTGCGCTGGAAAGAGGGCGAGACAGTGACTTTGCGAGTGAAAAATCACCTCGCCCACGATAGTTCCATTCACTGGCATGGAATGATTCTACCGTCCAATATGGATGGCGTGCCTGGCTTAAGCTTCGCGGGCATTAAATCCGGTGATACTTATGAATACCAATTTGAGGTGAATCAAAGTGGTACCTATTGGTATCACAGTCATTCTGGTTTTCAAGAACAAACAGGGGTTTATGGTGCAATAGTGATTGACCCTAAAGAGCCTGACCCTGTTGCTTATGATCGCGATCATGTTGTCGTACTATCAGATTGGAGCGACGAAACGCCTGAAAATATTTATGCCAAACTTAAAAAAATGAGCCACTACTATAACCGCCGAGAAAGAACAGCGGGCGACTTATGGCGAGACATTAAAGAAAAGGGCGTGGGTAATACGTGGAATGAACGCAGCATGTGGAATCAAATGCGCATGAGTGAAACGGATATTGCCGATGTAACGGGAGAGACTTATACCTTTTTAATGAATGGAATGACCCCAGAGGATGGTTGGAAAGCCTTATTTAAACGTGGCGAAAAAGTTCGCTTACGTTTTGTGAATGCTGCAGCGATGACTATATTTGATGTGCGTATTCCCGGCTTAAAAATGACCGTTGTAGCGAGCGACGGGCAAAACATAGAACCCGTGAGTATCGATGAGTTCCGTATTGGGGTCGCTGAAACCTACGATGTTGTCGTAGAGCCTGATGGCGATAGCGCCTATACGATTTTTGCTCAAAGTATCGACCGTACAGGGTTTACTCGTGGTGTTCTTACCTCAGACGCATCATTAGAAGCTGATATTCCTGCTATGGATTATGCGCCGACCTTGGGTCATAGTGATATGGGTATGTCGATGGCAGGTGTGGATCATGGCGCGCACGCTGGGCATGGTGGTATGGCTGCCACTAGCACTGCTGCGGTAATAGATCACAGTACGATGGATCATAGCAAGATGGGGCATGGCTCAGCGCCAGTGGAAATGAATCACAGCAAGATGGGGCATGGTGGCTCAGCGCCAGTGGAAATGGATCACAGCAAGATGGGGCATGGTTCAGCGCCGATGGAAATGGATCACAGTAAAATGAGCCACGGTTCACCCATGCAAAGTACATCGATGGATCATTCAACCATGCATAGCGGAACAGGTGAGATAGACCACAGTAAAATGGATCATAGTATGAACCATGGTGGTAGCAGCCTAGGCAAAGCGGGTTATGGAACCAATAGCGAAATCGCTCATGCTAAAACAGAATTTGGCCCCCATGTGGATATGCGGGCAGAAGTTATGCAAAACGGCATCAATGACCCTGGCGTGGGGCTGCGAGACCATCAACAACGTTATGGCCGCAAAGTATTAACTTACGCCGATATTCGCAACCTCACTCCCACCATTGATACCCGTGAACCAGAACGTGAAATTCAGCTGCATTTAACGGGCAATATGAGCCGCTATATGTGGTCGATGAATGGCATTAGGTTTGCCGATGCCGAGCCCTTAGCTCTCAAATACGGTGAGCGTGTTCGTATTGTTTTAGTGAATGACACGATGATGACACACCCTGTTCATTTACATGGTGTATGGAGCGAGCTTGAAACGGGTGAACCTAACTATATCCCCCGTAAGCACACCGTCATGGTTCAACCGGGATCTAGTGTGAGCTATTTAGTGACCGCCGATGCCAAAGGTAAATGGGCGTATCACTGTCATTTGTTGTATCACATGCCCGGTATGATGCGGGAGGTATGGATAAGCTAATGCATATTTTAATCAAACAACAGACCAAACAATCTATGGAGACACATATGAACACTTTCATGTTATTCACTTCGTGGTTGTTAGCAGCCGCATTAATAATAAGTGGGCCATCAGCATTGGCAGGCGCAAAAGATGATCCCTTATTGTTTATGCTCACTATTGATCAGCTCGAAACTCGTAGTGGTGACGAAGACCCCGATGTATTAGAAGCACAGGCTTGGCTCGGTTATGACGTCAATAAATTGTGGCTAAAAACCGAAGTAGAGCGGGTTGACGGGACTAACGAAAGTGCTGAATTACAACTGCTATACGGTAGAGCGATATCTCCTTTTTGGGATTTTCAGGTAGGCATTAAACGAGATTTCGATCCTCGGCCAGAACGCAATTGGGCTGTTATCGGTTTTCAAGGTTTGTCACCGTATTATTTTGAGATTGATGCAGCATTATTTATTGGCGAGTCAGGCAGAAGTGCTTTTCGTTTTGAAGCGGAATACGAGCAAATGTTAACGCAACGTTTAGTATTGATTCCCGAACTGGAGCTGAATTTTTTCGGGCAGAATGATCCCGCTACGGAGATCGGTTCCGGTCTTGCCAATTCAGAATTTGGCGTGCGCTTAGCCTATGAGATTCGTCGTGAATTTGCGCCCTACATCGGCGTCAACTGGGAAGCTAAACATGGCGAAACTAAACGTATTGCGGAACAACATGGTGAAAATACCGAAGACACTCAATTTGTCGTCGGTGTTAAAGCATGGTTCTAATATCAATGAATACACTTTTTGGAGAATACATTATGAAATTTTTATCTGTTCGTCACGTTATTATTACCTCAGGCATCGCGCTTTTAGCCAGCAACTATGTAGTCGCACATTCGCCAGAATTACATAAAAAAGCAAATGCCGAGAAACCTAACTGTGAAGCCATGAACAATATGGATCATGGCAAAATGAATATGACTGACCCTGTTATGCAAGCGATGATGAAACAATGCATGGCGAAACATAATAACGACGATACCCATAAGGAGATGAGTGGGCATCACGATAAAAAGGAGGAAAAGCATGGTGATCATGGCCATGATAATGATGCAAAAAAAGCGCATCAATAGATAGTTATGATCACATAAACCATTCAATAAAATAATAGAGCGGGTTTATTTCCTGCTTTATTATTTTTTACATAAATCATTCATTTTTTTGATGAAATAAGAAGAGCATAGCATGGGATTTTCAGGTATTAGTATTTGGCAATTACTGATTGTACTTGCCATTGTCATTATATTATTTGGCACAAAAAAATTAACAGGTCTAGGAACTGATTTAGGCAGTGCCTTAAAAGGATTTAAACAAGCGATAGGTGATGGGGAGAGCGCTGTCTTATCTGACAACATACAACAAAAAGAGGCGAATAATAATGAAAATTTATCTTAAACACACCGTAATCAGTGTATTTGTCGTGACTGTTCTTACCATCGCGTTTATTTATTCTGGTGTATATCCTATCGGTGCCGACAATAAGCATAATGCGCTTACTTTTTGGATACTAGAGACCTTACGCACAAAATCTATTGCGCGTGCAGCAAAAAATATTGATGTGCCACCACTCAAAGACGCTCAACTCTTGTTATCCGGTGGCGCCGATTATAATGATATGTGTGCAGGTTGCCATTTAACGCCAGGACAAACAGAAAATGATATGACACTAGGCCTGTATCCCGCACCACCTAATTTAACATTAACAGCAGATAAGCACGATCATGATCACGGTGAAGGCTCCCACGATGATCCCAATGTTATTGCTCGACAACAATTTTGGGTGATCAAACATGGCATTATGGCATCGGGAATGGCTGCGTTTGGCCCCACACATAGTGATGAACGCATCTGGGCAATGGTCGCTTTTTTGCAAAAATTACCCGAGTTAACCCCACAACAATATCAAATTATTACTGCGCGACAATAAGTACCAGTCACCCTTAAAAGGAAAACACCATGTCAAAAAAAGCCACGCTCTATCGTATGGCCAGTCGTCAGCATATATGCCCTTTTGGTATAAAGGCTAAAGACCTTTTGCAGCGCAACGGTTTTGAAGTGAATGATTGTTTATTATCCTCACGCGAAGCCACCGATACCTTTAAAGTAAAACATGGCGTAAAAACAACGCCACAAGTTTTTATTGATAACGAACGCATTGGTGGTCATGACGATTTGCGTGTTTATCTGAAGTTGCCAGTAGCGAATAAAAATAAAGTGACATACCGACCCGTTATCGCTATTTTTCTAGTCAGTTTTTTAATGGCTATAGGTCTTCATTACAGCGTGCTAGGCACTGTTATTAGCTTAACAGCGATAAAATGGTTTGTAGCCATTGCAATGTGCGTACTGGCAATACAAAAATTACGCGACCTAGAGGCGTTTACTAATCAATTTATTACTTATGATGTAGTCGGCATGCGAGTGGTAAGATATGCGTATATTTATCCGTTCGCAGAAGCCTTTGTTGGCTTAGGTATGCTGTCCTCTTTATCATCCTCAATCGTATCGCCTGTGGCATTATTTATTGGGGGTATCGGGGCTATTTCTATTATCAAAGCCGTGTACATAGATAAACGTGAATTAACATGTGCTTGTGTTGGCGGCAATAGTAATGTGCCACTAGGTTTTGTGTCTTTAACAGAAAATATCGCTATGGTGGCGATGGGTATTGGGTTACTTATTTAAGAAGCTAGGGGCTTTTACAATTATCTGGCAATATAAAAATTAGTTTCCACATTCAATCTAATAATATATCATCACCACCAATGAAAAAGATTATTTGCCTGTCTCTGATATTTCTACTGGTGTCGCCTGCATTTGCGTCATGGTTACCTCATGGTGCAGCCCACGCCTTGCATGAAAATAATATTAAGCACCTTTTAGATAGTAGCCATCAGCACTCTCCTCATCAGCATTCCCTCGATTATGAGGATAGTATTGTCAGCGATGCAATATAGGTAGTCACCACACAATCCATATTGATATCGTCAGCTACTATGATGACTATCTCAATGCAGACTTGCAGCGGCTAAGCCCAAGTAATCTAAGTATATCAACCTTCGATTTTTATCAAATTGACTGTTTTTATTCGGCATTAGATATTATACCGAATAATGATGGCGATTTTCTTCGCGGAAAAAACCATTCCCCTATTGACTGGAAAATATTTAACTCAAGTACAACTCCTCTTTATCTATCTACGCAACGACTGCGAATTTAAACCTCCACTTCTAAGGCACGCTCATTTGGCCTACTACACGGTAGACAGCCATCATTTGTGCGCCTTCATAATATCCAGTGACTATTAATTGATGAACGGAGGAGGCTTTTATGCTTCAAATTTTTCAACCATATTCAACAAAGGATCGCCTATATACCATTATCGGCTTAGGGTTAATGTTGATCGGTTTATTCGGGATGACTCCCGATGTTTTAGCTCATGCTGTGACAGCAGGTGACAAAGGGTATATTCAAGAAACCACAGGGGTTCATGCGATTCCCTTCATTTACCTTGGCGCAAAGCACATGATGACAGTATGACCACTTACTTTTTTTGTTGGGTGTCATTTTCTTTTTATATCGCATGAAAGAAATCACTATTTATGTGACGCTTTTCGCGGTTGGACATGTGGTAACACTACTGTCTGGTGTACTAATGGAAATAAGCATTAGCGCATTTATTATTGATGCGATTATCGGCTTTTCTATTGTGTATAAAGCGTTAGACAATATGGGCGTGTATCAACGTTGGTTTGGCGTACAGCCCAATACCAAAGCAGCTACCTTTCTATTTGGTTTACTTCACGGCTTTGGTTTAGCTACTAAGATTTTAGAATATGAGCTATCAGCTGATGGCCTATTACCCAACCTCATCTTTTTTAATATCGGTGTAGAAATTGGCCAACTTTTAGCGCTAACCGCTATTTTAATTGCTATTACGTATTGGCGAAAAACGAGTAACTTTTTACGTCATGCCTATAAAGCGAATGTTTGCATCATGATGCTGGGTTTTTTATTAATGGGATACCACATAACAGGTTATTTCATTCTGTAAATCTATTCATACACATTCATCGTTAATATTTTTAATAGGAAACATCATATAATGTATAACGCAAACATACCCACTGAACGAGAACTGCCCTCAACGGCTAAGCTAATAAAATCAACTATCTTCGCGATAATGACCGCATGTGTTTTACTCATTACGGTTGTCATGCCAGCCGAGTATGGTATCGATCCCACAGGAGTGGGGGAGACTATTGGGCTAAAACGTATGGGGGAAACTAGGCATTCACTAGAAGCAGAAGCGGCAGCAGATACCACTAATAAAAATCAACCCAGTATAACAATTGTTGCCCCTGAAGAACCTACAACCGTTGAAAATGTAGCCATTACGAAAACGGATAATGTGACTTCACAAAACCATGAAATAACATTCACGCTTGCTCCCGACGAAGGCACTGAAGTCAAAGTGACAATGCAAAAAGGGGCTAAAGTTGATTATAAATGGGAGACCAATGGCGGAAAATCTAATTTTAATGTTCACGGGGATTCTAAAAAACTAAAAATTAAATATCATCCGTATTATAAAGGCACCGATTCAAAACGTGAGGGAACATTAGAAGCCGCAATGGGTGATTTTGGATATTTGATCGTTTTTTCAAAGTTTCAATGTAGGTCTTTGATTAAATGAATATTTCTTTTTTTGGATGAGATTTCTGATCAAATTTATGCGCTAACTAATAGGGCTTATATGTGATAATGTGGCTTGAATAATTACTGAGACTCAACAAATGTCCAAGCTTATACTACAACGCTGTCTCTATAAGTGCCGATTATGTAATGACATTTTAGAGCCCACAGAAGGCATGAATATGGTGAAATGCTCTTGTGGCGCAATAGGCGTAGATATACTATCTGATGAATTAAACAGGATGAGAATACTGGGATCCAAAGACATTATAAATGTATCTGAGTGGCTCGATACAGAAACTGGCAAGATACAAAAAGGCGAAGGCTAGACGGTAGTAGCTCAGACCTTATAGTTGATCAACTACTCTACCTTCCTATCTTTTCCAGAGGCGGCTCTTTTCTTATTCTCACTTTGCACGTAAACCGTATCCGTTGTGGCCATACTGGCGTGCCCTAGGTCTTCGGATAAATCTTTGAGGGCTCTGCCACGCTCAATCTCCATGCTAGCGCCAGTGTGACGTAACCAGTGAGTAGAGGCTTCTTGTAGCTTTCTTGCAGCATCTTCACCTTCTTTTGCTTTCATTTTTTCATAGGCTTTATCGAATATCTCTTGCACTAGGCGCGTTAAATGACGGGTTGTTATACCGCCTTGGCCGCGAATTTTTTCCACTAAAGGGTGATTGACGATCTAGAGGGAAAAGCTCTCACTCCTATCGTAAGCACTTAATTTTATTGCTCTTTTTTGAATGTCAAAGAAATGCTAACCTAAAACAGTTCACTTGCTGATCCCATGTTTCACCCATACTTGGATGTATAGGCATTAATTTTGTTAGCCTTATTAGCTATAGACCTGTATCTGATTGTCATGACAAAGCTGTAATAAACACTTTTCGCAGATTGTCATTTCAACGGTTGATCCGTCCATGGGGCTACCAAAGCCAAAAGTATGCTTAGTATGAAAAAAACTAGGCACAGTTGAAGCAAGACTAGCATTATCTTCATAATGTTCAAAATCGTAATCTTTACGACATATGTCGCATTTAAAGCCTTCATTTACTTCAACATTTCTTGTCTTATAGGTTTTATTTAATGGCATAATGTTAATTCCGAGCAGCTGGAGATTAAAGCAAGTTTTTACCGTCAACCATTATATGGCCTTCTCTTGACTCTTAGTGAATATATCGTTTATCGGGCCGTTAAGTGAATAACGGAAACTAATCCCCCCCCTGTATTGGCAGTTAAGAGTATAGTATCTTGTCAGTCTCAGATATTTCCATGAAATTACGTATATGTGATAATGCGGCTTGAATAATTACTGAGACTCAACAAATGTCCAAGCTTATACTACAACGCTGTCTCTATAAGTGCCGATTATGTAATGACATTTTAGAGTCCAAAGAAGGCATGAATATGGTGAAATGCTCTTGTGGCGCAATAGGCGTAGATATCCTATCTGATGAATTAAACAGGATGAGAATACTGGGATCCAAAGACATTATAAATGTATCTGAGTGGCTCGATACAGAAACTGGCAAGATACAAAAAAGCGAAGGCTAGGCCATGTAATTGATCCACTATTTAATCTACTTTCCTATCTTTGCCAGAAGCGGCTCTTTTCTTATTCTCACTTTGCACGTAGACCGTATCTGTTGTGGCCATACTTGCGTGCCCCAAGTCCTCTGACAAGTCTTTAAGTGCTCTGCCACGCTCAATTTCCATGCTTGCACCTGTATGGCGTAGCCAATGAGTAGAGGCTTCTTGTAGCTTTCTTGCCGCATCCTCACCTTCTTTTGCTTTCATTTTTTCATAGGCTTTATCGAATATCTCTTGCACTAAGCGCGTTAAATGACGGGTTGTCATACCGCCTTGACCGCGAATTTTTTCCACTAAAGGGGATATGTCGGATGAAGATGGTAGGGCGCTCAAGGCTCGGTACTGCCTATAACGCTTCAAATAGCCTAAATACTGAGTGGGCACACTAATATCACGTAGTTTACGCCCTTTGCCATAAACTTTAAGCCACCAGTTTTTTTGTTCATCTTGCCAAAAATGCCGCATTTCGGGTGACCAGTCTTTGCGTTCGGAGAGTTCTGAGATGCGTAAAAACAAGGTTTTTAAACTCGCTATAACGAATAGACTACGCTCATAGACGTCATCATCTTCAGCAAGAGTATGCGCTATGTCTAATACGTACTGCCATTGATCTTCTGTGAGTCGACGTATCTCTTTAACTTGTGAGTCGGCAATAAAATAACGGCAGTCCGATTTCGCGATTTGTGCTGGATTTCCATAGCAGATTTCTTCATTCATCAAATACTTATAGAATGCAATAACGCCAGTGAACATAGATTTAAGCGTTTCTTGAGAAGGCTTATATTTTTTTCTGTCTGGTTTCACGTCATTATCGACGTTACTATTTTTAGCCACTTTCATGCGAAATGGCAGCCACTTAGAATTTATATTGTACAAGCCATTGCTCGGTAGAAATCGATCGTATGCGGCGAATCCTATCCAAGCTACAGGTGGTTTCCAGCAAAAGTCCGCATACTCTAAAATATCTTTTTTTCGTAGACCGTCCATGGATTCTTTTTTAATTAAAAATAGCCATGTTAAAAAACGCTCGGTTTCGTTTCTGAAACGATTGTACGTG
>Ga0233426_10002461_pt1 | contig 15482 bp, 21 predicted proteins | sample SI_118_April2016_6_FD_179875 | JGI IMG/M metagenome (GOLD analysis project Ga0233426, IMG submission 179875) | Seawater microbial communities from Saanich Inlet, British Columbia, Canada - SI_118_April2016_10_MG | ecosystem: Environmental > Aquatic > Marine > Inlet | place: Canada: British...
ATTGAATTGATAATTTTAGGTCGGGCGATTCAGGGTGCTGGCGCAATTTCAGCGGTTTTAAGTGCATTATTAGCAGACTTAACCTCTGATGAAAGCCGAACAAAAGCAATGGGTATTGTGGGTGTATCCATCGGCCTAACCTTTGCTTTATCGCTCGTGCTAAGCCCCCTGATTAATAAATTAATAGGGGTATCAGGCATTTTTATTTTAATGGGAGTTTTATCGATTATTGCCATACTTGTTATTAAATTTTTTATAACCGAAGCTTCCGATACAAAGAAAACCTCATATGACTTTAGTGATTTTTTATTTATTCTAAAAAGATGGGATTTAAATCGACTTAACCTAGGTATATTTGTTTTACACGCAACTCAGATTTCCTTATTTATTACAATTCCTTATTACTTAATTACAAAAGGTGGCTTGCCACTAGAAGAGCATTGGAGCGTCTACCTCCCCATATTATTTTTATCATTTGTTTTTATGGTGCCTATGATTATTTTTTCACAAAGGTGGAAGCTATCCAAACAAACATTTTTATTCTCAATCATTCTTTTATTTTTTTCTCAATTTTTATTCATCAATTATTCTCATGAAATACTAAATATATGCTTGGCCTTATTGATTTACTTTATAGGGTTTAACTTTTTAGAGGCCTCACTCCCTAGCTTAGTGAGTAGAATTGCACCGATTGATAGAAAAGGATTTTCTTTAGGGGTGTATAATACATGTCAGTCATTAGGAATGTTTTTTGGTGGCATTCTTGGAGGTCTCGCTGCTAAGAATTTTGGTTATGTAGGTGTTTTTTATTTTTGTGGAATTATGATATCTATTTGGTTTGTTTTTTCTCTATCAATAAAAATGCCTGAATTAAAAAAGGGTTTAAAAAATACTTAAGGGGATTATTAATTATGTCAGTCAATAAGGTAATTTTAGTTGGAAGATTGGGACAAGATCCTGACGTTCGTTATATGCCAAACGAAACTGCAGTTTGTAACTTTAGTTTAGCTACGAGTAGTTCATATAAAGATAAAACAGGAGAAAAAGTTGATCAAACTGAGTGGCATCGAATTGTAATGTTTGGAAAAGTGGCAGAAATTGCTAAAGAATATCTTAAAAAAGGAAGTCAAATATTTGTGGAGGGAAGACTCCAAACAAGAAAATGGCAAACAAAAGATGGCCAGGATAGGTATACGACGGAGGTCGTTGCTGCGACGATGCAGATGCTTGGATCTAAAGATAACGCTTCAAGTGGGGGTGACTCATCAGGAAATTTTGAGCAACAAAAAAGTCAATCATCTAATGAGCCGACGAAAGCTCCCTCTCCTGCAGTTGAATCCTTTGATCAATTAGAAGACGATATTCCATTTTAAAAATATTTAAACAAATTTTATGCCAATTTATGAATTCAGATGTGAAGATTGTAATTACAAGGAAGATCTAATCAGAAAAATTAGTGAGCCAACAATAATTTCATGTCCTAAATGTAATGGTCAAAATTTTATTAAACAAGTTTCAGCTCCAAATTTTAAATTAAAAGGGTCGGGCTGGTATGAGACGGATTTTAAGAATAAAAATGATGCAAAAGATTCAAAAAAAAATGATACTACAAAAAAATCAATAACAAAGAAAGCCGAGAAGCCAAATGCTTAAAAAAAATATACTTACGGGTCTTTTAGTTTTAATTCCCATTGTTTTAACTCTATGGGTGCTTGTCACGCTCACCCAATTTTTAGATCAAGTATTATTATTTCTTCCTAAAGAGGTTCAGCCTGATATCTTTTTTGGTGGGGCGATTCCCGGATATGGCGTTATCGTAACTCTGATAGTGGTTTTTCTTACAGGGGTGATTGCTAATAATTTTTTTGGGAAAAAGATTATTACTATTTATGAGTATGTGCTAAATAAGGTACCAGTCATAAGTTCTATATATAAGGGCATTAAGCAAGTATCGGATACACTTTTATCTAACTCTGGACAAGCTTTCTCTAAAGCAGTTTTAATTGAATTTCCAAATGCTGGTACCTATACATTTGCCTTTGTGACGGGTGTTCCAAATGATCAAATTGCTAAATATTTAAAAGGTAAGTTCGTTAATGTTTATGTTCCAACGACACCAAACCCAACTTCTGGATATACATTGATCGTGCCTACGAAAAAAATTATCGAGATTGATCTTAGTGTTGATCAGGTTTTAAAGTATGTCATCTCTATGGGTGTTTCAACAACAGATAAAGAGTTTATTAAAAATAATAAAAAGAAAAGAAAGTAGAAAGTTAAATGAGAACAAATTTTTGTGGTGAATTAAATAAATCCCATGTGGATACCGAAGTAACCTTATGTGGCTGGGCACATCGGCGAAGAGATCATGGCGGTGTTATATTTATTGATTTAAGAGACAAGAAGGGGCTAGCTCAGATTGTAATAGACCCAGATACACCTGAAGCCTTTAAAGCTGGAGAATCCGTTCGTAATGAATTTGTTTTACAAGTTACCTGTAAGGTAAGGCTCAGACCTGAAGGCACTGTAAATAAAAACCTGCCCTCAGGAGAAGTTGAAATGCTAGCGTCGGAAGTTACTATCCTCAATCCTTCCCTAACGCCACCTTTTATGCTTGATGATGAAACAATTTCAGAGTCAGTCAGGCTAGAAAGCCGTTTTATTGATCTTCGAAGAGATGTGATGCAAAAAAATCTTCGCCTGAGATACGATATTTCCAAAAATTTTAGAACTTATCTTGATAAAAATGATTTTATGGAGATCGAAACGCCAATCCTAACAAGGAGTACCCCAGAGGGAGCTAGAGATTATTTAGTGCCTTCAAGAGTCCACCAAGGTGAATTTTTTGCATTGCCTCAATCCCCTCAGTTATTTAAACAAATGTTAATGATTTCTGGGTTTGATAGATACTTTCAAATTGCTAAATGCTTTCGGGATGAAGATTTAAGGGCTGATAGACAGCCAGAGTTTACTCAATTAGACATTGAGCTTTCTTTTTCGAATGAAAAAGAAATAATGCAGATAAATGAAGGCATGATTCGTCAAATGTTTTCAGACACCATGGATATAGACCTTCCAAAAACTTTCCCTCAGCTTACTTATGCTGAAGCAATGAATATGTATGGCTCCGATAAGCCTGACCTTCGAGTCACCCTTGAGCTTGTTGATTTAACTGAAGAGCTCAAGAAGGTTGAGTTTAAAGTATTTTCCTCAGCAGCAAATATGATCAATGGTAGAGTGGCTGCCCTAAAAATACCTGGTGGATCTGAGCTTTCAAGATCTGAGATAGATGCATACACCGAATTTGTAAAGATTTATGGCGCCAAAGGGTTAGCCTATATTAAGATCAATGATGTTTCACAGCTTGATGAAAAGGGTCTTCAGAGTCCAATTGTAAAAAATATTAATCCTGATGCGTTAAAAGCAATCATGGATAAAACTAAAGCATCCAATGGAGATTTGATTTTCTTTGGCGCTGATAAAGAGAAAGTTGTTAATGAGGCATTAGGTGCGTTGAGAGAAAAAATTGGACATGATAAAGGGCTTGTAAATGATTTAGTTTGGGCACCTTTATGGATAGTTGATTTCCCCATGTTTGATTATGACGAAGAGAATAAAAGGTGGAATGCCCTGCACCACCCTTTCACTGCACCAAAAGATGGACATGAGTATCTCCTTGATTCAGATCCAGGTAAATGCTTATCAAAAGCATATGACATGGTTATTAATGGCTCTGAGGTTGGAGGCGGCTCCATACGTATCCATAAGAGCGACGTTCAATCAAAGGTGTTTAAGGCTTTAAATATCTCAAAGGATGAAGCACAGGAAAAATTTGGTTTTTTATTAGAAGCACTTCAATATGGCGCACCCCCTCATGGTGGAATAGCTTTTGGAGTCGATAGAATCGTGACACTTTTGGCAGGTGCTGATTCAATTAGAGATGTGATTGCCTTTCCAAAAACTCAAAAAGCACAGTGTTTATTAACAAATGCGCCAAATGAAGTAGATGACAAACAGTTAAGAGAGCTTCATATTAAAAAAAGGTTAACAGTTTCTCAAAAAAATGATTAACAGTATTGATCATTACAATCTTCGTTCAGATGAAAAGATGATTGAGTCTCTTAAAGACTTCTATATTAATATCGTAGGATTAAAGCTAGGCCATCGACCCCCTTTTAAAAGCAAAGGATACTGGCTTTATGCAAAAGAGAAAGATGTACTTCATCTCAGTTCTTCAAAAGACAATGTTAAAAACCTAACCAATGTAAATTCAACGCTAGACCACGTTTCATTTTCTGCTAGCAATAAAGTTTTCTTTATAGAAATTCTTGAAAGAAAGAATATTCCCTTCAAGGAGAGGTACATTCCTGAAATTAATATTGAACAATTATTTTTTAAAGACCCTGCTGGCAACGGGATTGAATTAATTTTTTTAGATAAATCTTAAAGAGAGGTTGATATGAAAAGTTATAAAAAGGAATTGTGGTTTAATGCACCAGAAAGAATGCACTTTACTAATATTACACCTGAAGTGAATTCATGTTTAGCTGAAAGTGGAGTCCAAGAAGGGCTTGTGTTAGTGAATGCAATGCATATTACGGCGAGTGTTTTTATTAATGATGATGAATCAGGCTTACATCATGACTATAAAAAATGGCTTGAGGAATTAGCACCCCATGAGCCATTGAGTCATTATAGACATAATGATACTGGTGAAGATAATGCCGATGCACATATTAAAAGACAGGTCATGGGCAGAGAAGTGGTTGTTGCCATTACAGAAGGAAAGCTCGATTTTGGTCCATGGGAACAAATCTTCTATGGTGAATTTGACGGAAGAAGAAAGAAGAGGGCGTTAGTTAAAATAATCGGTGAATAATTTAATTTTGAATGAAGCTTTCAAGTTGACTGATTAAATCTTTTTGGTGACTGATCATTTCTTTGACAAGGTCACCTTGCGAAACCATGCCAACAATTTCATTTCCTTTGATAACTGGAATGTGACGAATTTTTTTCTCTGACATCAGCTCTAAACCCTTTTCAAATGAATCTGTGGGCTGAAGAGATAAAACTTTCTTTGTCATAATATCTTTAACCAAGGTTTCCTTTGAAGATTTTTTATGAAGAATGATTTCCCTAGCATAATCCCTTTCGGAAATGATCCCTACCATCTTGTCTTTATCTGTCACTAACAAAGCACCAATTTTATATTCCGCCATAACTAGAAGTGCTTCAATGACAGTTTGAGTAGGGGAAATTGTCAATAGCTTCTTAATATCTTTTGTATCAATAATTTGCTTTAATGTTTTCATTAAAATATGTTGAATATAGTATAAAACAGCATAACTAAATTATCAGTTTTAAGCAAAATTGTTAAAAATTTCAAAGTTAAAACAAATCTACTTCCTAAGTGGTTTAAGTTTACTGATAAAATAATAATCAATAAAAATATTTAGATAGGATTGAGTATGGCAGGGCATTCAAAGTGGGCAAATATTCAGCATCGTAAGGGAAGACAGGATGCCAAGAGAGGAAAAATTTTTACGAAGTTAGTAAAGGAAATTACTGTCGCTGCAAGATTAAGTGGAGGAGATATTAATTTTAATCCGAGATTAAGGTCTGCAGTAACAACTGCTAAAGAACAAAGTATGCCGGCTGAAAATATTACAAGGGCAATAAAAAAAGGAACTGGAGAATTAGAAGGCGTTAATTACGAAGAGATTAGGTATGAAGGTTATGGTATCAGTGGAGTGGCAATTATTATCGATTGTTTAACAGACAATAAAGTGCGTGCAGTAGCTGATGTGAGACACGCTTTATCAAAAAATGGGGGCAACTTAGGCACTGATGGATCTGTCTCATTTTTATTCAAACATTGCGGTAGCATCTTCTATGCTCCTTTAGATGATAATGAAGCACTCATGGATGAAGCAATTAATTTAGGGGCAGAAGATGTCATTATTAATGACGATAAAAGTGTAGAGATTATTACCGCTCCAAACGACTTTACTAAAATAAATGAAGGGCTTGAAAAATTCGGCTTTAAAAAAGAATTGGCTGAGTTAACAATGAAGGCAGAAAATGAAATCAATTTAAAAGGTGATGACGCTTCGAAGATGCAAAAAATATTAGATATTTTAGAGGATTTAGATGATGTTCAGGAAGTCTATACAAATGCAAATTTTGAAGAATAACTGATCCTTGATTACGATCTTAGGAATTGATCCAGGTTTAAGAGTTACTGGCTATGGCGTTATTCATCAGGAAAAACAAAATTATATATACGAATCAAGTGGAACAATCAAAACAACTAAACAAGATCTTGATTTAGCCGCAAGAATTAAAATTATAGTTCAAGGGATTGATGAGGTGATTGAAAAGTTTAACCCTAGTATTGTTGCAATTGAAAAAGTTTTTGTAAATACCAACCCTCAGTCTACGCTTCTGCTTGGTCAGGCTAGGGGCGCTGCAATAGCAGCAACCGTATCCAAAGACATTAACATCTACGAGTATACAGCACTCCAAATCAAGAAATCTGTAGTAGGCAATGGTCATGCAGATAAACTTCAAGTGCAGACTATGGTTCAAAGGCTACTAAAATTACCTTCACTTCCTGGATCAGATTCAGGAGATGCGCTCGCTTGTGCTATTTGTCATGCTAATATTAGTGATTCACTTGGAAGACTAGGGGTAGGTAACCGAATGAAATCAGGCAGAATAATATGATTGGCCGTATTCAAGGTAAGATTTTAGAAAAAATCCCTCCACATATCTTGGTTGACTGCAATGGCGTCGGTTATGAAATAGAGGTCCCGATGACAACTTTTTATGATTTGCCGGAAGTCGGAAGTGAAGTAGTGTTGCTGACACATTTTCTTGTCAGGGAAGATGCACAATTATTGTTCGGTTTCGCAACAGATAAAGAAAGGATAATCTTTAGAAAATTACTAAAGGTAAATGGTATTGGTGCTAAAGCATCATTATCAATTTTAGGTGGAATGACAGTCAATGAGTTGACGCATTCGATTCAAACCCAAGATGTAAATTCATTAACAAAGATACCTGGTGTTGGGAAAAAAACAGCAGAAAGATTAATTTTGGAACTTAAAGATAAATTCTCAGATACAGAGTTTGCGGCTTCAAAAAATCAAGGATCATCTCAGTTAAGTGACATTCAAAATGCTTTATTGGCTCTGGGATATAATCAGAAAGATATATTAACTGTAACAAAAGATTTAGGTGAAAATATCACAGTAAATGATGGGATCAAACAGGCTTTAAAATTATTATCAAATTAAATTATTAAAATAGGTAAAAAATGATTGAACCTGATCAGTTTAAAAATAGTGAAGCTGTAAGCGGTGAGGAAGAAAATTTTGAACGCGCATTAAGGCCTAAAGAGTTAGTAGATTACGTTGGGCAAGAGAAAATAAGAGAACAATTAGAAATCTTCATTGGGGCTGCAAAAAAAAGAAAAGAACCCCTAGATCACCTTCTTTTGTTTGGACCCCCTGGTTTAGGGAAAACAACTTTAGCACACATTATTGCAAATGAAATGGGTGTAAATCTCAAACAAACTTCTGGTCCTGTTCTAGAGAAAACAGGTGACTTAGCGGCATTATTATCAAATCTAGAAGCTAATGATGTCCTGTTTATAGACGAAATACATCGTATTTCTCCTGTTATAGAAGAGATTCTTTACCCAGCAATGGAAGACTATCGATTAGACATTATGATTGGTGAAGGCCCTTCTGCGAGGTCTGTAAAATTAGAATTACCTCCATTTACCCTGATTGGAGCGACAACAAGAGCTGGAATGTTAACCAATCCTCTTCGTGATAGATTTGGGATTGTTTCTCGTCTTGAATTTTATACAAATGATGAGTTAGCTAAAATTGTTTTAAGAAGTGCTGGGCTACTTGAAACAACTATTGATAAAAAAGGCTCTTCAGAATTAGCAAAGCGCTCTCGAGGAACGCCCAGAATCTCAAATAGATTACTAAGAAGAGTCAGGGACTATGCAGACATTAAAGCGGAGGGTGAAATCAACGAAAAAATCGCTAACCAGGCATTACAAATGTTAGATATCGATTTAATTGGGTTAGATTTTATGGACCGTACTTTTTTAAAGGCAATTATTGAAAAGTTTTCAGGAGGGCCTGTAGGACTAGATAATTTAGCTGCTGCAATAGGAGAAGAAAAAGAGACAATAGAGGATGTGATAGAGCCTTATCTAATTCAGCAGGGTTTTTTGATGAGAACGCCAAGAGGAAGAGTGGCGACACCACAAACGTATAAACATTTTGGAATTACGATGCCTAAAAATAATAATGAGAACTTATGGTAAGCCATTTACCATTTAAATGGAGTGTAAGAATCTACTTTGAAGATACAGACAGTGGGGGTGTTGTTTATCACTCAAATTATCTTAAGTTTATGGAGCGTGCAAGGACAGAATGGCTAAGAAGCCTTCATTTAAACCAAGTAGACTTGAAAACAAAAGATAAAATAATGTTTGTGGTAGCAAACGTTAATATAAATTATAAAAAAGCAGGACGCTTTAATGATGAACTTGACATTGAAACATCTATAGATAAGATTGGCGCATCAAGGGTAGACTTAACTCAAAATATAATGAAGAATTCAGACATTTATACTTCAGCCAAAGTAAGCATTGCTTGTATACATTCTGAGACTTTTAAACCCCAAAGAATTCCAAAATTAATAAAACAACAAATGGAGATATTATGACTATAGGTAGTGACTTATCCTTTTTTTCATTAATCTGGGATGCAAGTCTCCCTGTTCAAGCTGTAATGCTCATTTTAGTAATTGCATCTATGGCTTCCTGGAAAATTATTTATCTTAAGATTAAAACGCTAAAAATGGCAGAGCAAAATACGGATGACTTTGAGAAAATTTTTTGGTCAGGCGGTAGCTTAAGCAACCTATATGAGTCAGTAAGTGTCAAATCACCAAAAGACATACTTGGATTACCTGTCATATTTAAAGCTGGTTATAAAGAGTATATTTCAAATAAAAATACAGGTGCTCTTGATAAAAAAAGCGTTGAAAGTGTCAGGAGAGCAATGAGTGCGACATATAACAGAGAGGTTGATTCACTAGACAGACATTTACCCTTTTTGGCATCAGTTGGATCAGTCAGCCCCTATATAGGTCTTTTCGGAACAGTTTGGGGAATTATGAATGCATTTATTGGTTTAGCAAATGTTGCTCAAGCCTCTTTAGCTCAAGTCGCCCCGGGGATTGCAGAAGCATTAATTGCGACAGCAATTGGATTATTTGCAGCAATACCTGCAGTCATCGCATACAACAAGTTTGCCTCTAAAGTCGATAGAATTTCAATTAGGTATGAAAGTTTTATGGAGGAATTTATCAACATCATGGATCGTAAAGGATAGTTTCATGAGAAAAAGAAGGATGATGGATCAAATCAATGTGGTGCCATACATTGATGTAATGTTAGTTTTATTGGTTATTTTTATGGTCACGGCACCCATGACAAATCCAGGCGTTGTTGAGCTACCAAAAGTAGGACAATCGTTGAAGCAAAAAAGTAATCCAATCGTAATATCCATTAAAAAAAATTCAAAAATTGAAGTCAATGGCAAGTTATACAAAAAAGATTCTTTATTAGTGCTGTTGAAACAGAAATTAGAGAAAGACCCAACCCAATCAATTGTTATCGCTGCTGATGAGAAAGTAAAATATGGCGCAGTAATTTCACTAATGGACTTATTAAAGCAAAATGAATTTAACAAAGTAGGTTTACTACTTAAACCAGAATAATTAAATGAAATTTATAAAGTTGGAAAATAATGATGAATTGCAGGCTAATTTATTTTCATTCGCAATTCACTTAGCACTTTTTTTAGTTATGATTTTTTCCGTCGGATGGCAAACAAAAACACCATACTATGGCGAGGTAGAGCTCTGGGATAGTGTTCCGGTTCAAAAAAAAATAAATAAAAATCAAGCAACCCCTAAGAAAAAAATTAAACAAAAACAAAATACTAAGGTTCAGAAATCTGCTGAAGCAAAAGCAAAGGCAAAGGCTCAAAAGGAAGCGGATATAAAATTAAAGAAAAAGAAAGCTGCTGAAAAGAAAGCAAAAAAATTAAAAAAACAAAAGGCTATTAAAGAGCTTAAAAAAAAGGTATTGAAACAAGAAAAAATAGACAAATTAAAAAAAGAAATGCTTGAAAAGGAAAAAGTGGAGCGCTTACAACAACAGATCATTGAGCAACAAAAGATAGAAAAGATGCAGGCTGAATTAAGAGAAAGTGAACTAAAGCAACAAAAAAAACCTGCTCTTGAAGGCGAAGATGAAGTCAAGGGTGGAGTAAATACTGGTGAATTGAATAAGTATAAACTTCTTATTCAACAAAAAATTCAACAAAATGTGAATCAACAACTATGTGGGTTGGATTATATTACTTTAGAATTTAGAATAAGTTTAATGCCGACAGGTGAGTTACTTGGACAACCTAAAATGACCAAATCAAGTAAAATAAAAAGTTGTGATGATGCTGTTGAAAGAGCGATAATCCAGTCACAACCACTCCCTCTTCCAAAAGATAGTGGTTTATTTAGTAAATTGAAAAATTTAGAGTTGAAATTTCATCCAAACGGAGTCGAATAGTTAAATGAATAAGTTTTTACACATTATTTTTGCTGGATTTTTATTTTTTTCATCAAGCGTAATTCATGCGCTTGAAGTAATTGAAATTTTGGGTGGAAAGGCTAGCCAAATTCCAATTGCAGTGATGCCATTTAAAAGTTTTGGAGCCCAAAAAGATATTGGCAAAATCAACTCAGTCATCAAAGGTGATCTAGGAAGATCAGGCTTATTTTACCCACTCGATACTCGTGGAGTAGCTGCCTCCCCCAATAGCGATAAAGAGGTAAATTTTTCACAGTGGAAAAGTTTAGAGGCACAGTTTTTAATCATTGGTAGGATTGATTCTATTCAAAAAGAACAAATTAAAGTTAGTTGGAGCCTTATTGATATTTATAAACAACAAACAGTATTAAGTGGTGAGTATGTGGGTAAAAACAATCAAATTCGTGCCATTGGGCACAAAGTATCAGATAAGGTTTATGAAAGATTGACGGGAAGTAAGGGTGTTTTTCATACAAAAATCGCTTTTGTTGAAAAATATAATAATCAAAAATTTAAACTCAATATCGCTGATTATGATGGCTATAACATTACAACTTTATTAGATTCAAAAATGCCGATTATTTCACCAAGGTGGTCACCTGATGGAAAAAAGATTGCTTATGTTTCCTTTGAAAAAGAAAAGCCAGTTATTTATATTCAGGAAATTGCAACGGGTAAAAGAAAGCTTCTCGCAAATTTTAAAGGTAATAATAGTGCTCCTGCGTGGTCACCTGATGGAAAAAGATTAGCCATTGTTTTGACATACAGCACAAATTCACAAATTTATTTGATTAATACAGATGGTTCGGACGTTAAGAGGCTAGTTCGATCAAGATCAATTACTACTGAGCCATCATGGTCACCTGATGGAAAAGAAATCTATTACACATCAAACCAGGGGGGCGGACCTCAAATATATAAGTTTAATCTTGAGTCATCTGAAGTCAGTAGAGTGACTTTTGAAGGAAAATATAATTTATATCCGAGCCTATCTTATGACGGAAAACTACTTTTGTATTTAACTCAGGATCAGGGTAAATTTAAAGTGGCTCTTCAAAACCTTCAATCTAACCAAGTACTCAAGTTAACTAAAGGCCCACTAGATGAGGCACCAGTTTTTGCTCCAAACGGACATATGGTATTATTTGTTTATAAAAACTATGGAAAAACCACAAAAATTGGTACAGTATCAATAAATGGGTTAAAAATTGATCCACTGCCACTGGGTAGTAGGCAAGTTCAAGAGCCAGCTTGGGGTCCGATCAAAAATTAATATAATTAAGTATCAATTTGATATTTAATTTGTAAATATTTATACTAATACTTAAATTATAAAGGGGAAAAAAGTGAAAAAATCAATATTATTAACAGCGCTTTTAGGCGCACTACTTGCTGGCTGTGCTTCGACAGAGCTTCAAGAGGCGCAACCATTAAATCCACCACAACCCGAATTACAGTCAATGCAAGCTGATGACAATCAAGGAACAGCATATACATCACCCGATTTAAATCTTCTTGAATTAAGAGGCAATCCACTTTTAGCAAAAGATAAAAGAGGTATTTACTTTGACTTTAATAAGTACGTAGTTAAGCAAGAATATATGGAAGTTATTCAAGCGCATGCTAAATACTTAAATGAAACACCTGCAGCTACTATGAAAATTCAAGGAAATACGGATTACCGGGGTTCTCATGAATATAATTTATCTCTTGGACAAAAAAGATCTGTTGCAGTAAAAGAAGCACTTAATTCATTTGGAGTGGATGATTCTCAAATCGAAACAGTAAGCTATGGTAAGGAATATGCTAACTTAGATTGTGTTGAACAAAACTCATGTGGAGAAGATAGACGAGCAGACATTGTCTACACAGTAGAGTAAAACTGCTGAATGAAACGCTATTTATGGGTTGGTCTTTTATTGCTCTCAAATTCTGTTTACGCATTATTTGAGGATGAGGGAGCAAGAAAGAAATTAAATGAGATACAAGACCAACTCAATGCGCTACAAAGCTCAATTGAATTTCAATTAAACGAAAAATTTACAAATTTCGAGAAAAGTAACAAAGTAGACCCGAAATTAATTAATAGCCTTTCCGAACGAATAAATACCCTTTTCGATGACCTTTCTAAGTTAAGAGGTGAAGTTGAAGTCTTAACCTATGCATTACAAACATCAGAAGAGCGCCAAAAAGTTTTATATAAAGAATTAAATGAGCGTTTACAAAAAATTGAAGATAGTGCGTTGAAAATAGAAAATAACGTAAACTCATCTGATTCTGCGCCAACCAACGAACCCTTATCTCAAAATAATCTTCTTATTCAAGAAGAAGAAGTACTTCCTGAAATTGCTCCTGAACCAATTCCGCAGGCAGCTGACCTTCCGCCATTAGTGGATAAAAATATAGAATATCAGGAATTTGAAGATGCGAAAAAACTTATAACAGCTACCAAATACAAAGAAGCCTTTGATGCACTTGATAAATTTGTTGTTAACTATCCTAGTTCAGAATTATTACCTGAGGCTAAGTATAATTTAGGATACACACAATTTGCATTAAGAAACTATAAAGCAGCAATCAATACATTTAATAAAATAGTTTTGGAGTACCCTGATAATCCGATAGCACCCAACAGCTTATACCAAGTATCAAACTCTCAAATCCAATTAACAAGAATCACAAAAGCAAAACAAACCCTTAGAACTTTGATAAAAAAATATCCAAACGCTGATATTATTTCGAGTGCCAAAAAGAGACTTAAGGATTTAGAATCAATTAAATTATAAATTCTAGGTTTTAATCAAGTGACCTCTCTTAAAATAAACGAAATTTTCTTTTCACTTCAGGGGGAAAGCTCGCGTATAGGTTTTCCCACTATATTTATTCGTTTAACTGGGTGCCCAATGAGGTGCACATATTGTGACACTGCTTACGCCTTCCATGGAGGAAAAAATATGTCACTTGATGAAATACTTAAAGATATTTCTCAATATAAAACCAAATATGTAACAGTGACAGGGGGTGAACCTCTTGCTCAAAAGCCTTGTTGGGAACTTTTAAAAAAACTTTGTGATAATGATTATCAGGTTTCACTAGAGACTGGAGGTGCATTAAGTATTGAAGGTATTGATGAAAGGACAAAAGTTATTCTTGATATCAAAACGCCAGATTCTGGCGAGCACTTAAAAAACGATAGAAAAAATCTTGCTTTAATAAATAATAAGGACGAAATAAAATTTGTTCTCTCAAGTAGAGAAGACTATGAATGGGCAAAAACATTTATTAAAGAAGAAAATTTAATTGATAAAGCACCAATAATTTTTTCACCTGTGTACGAAAATTTATCTTATGAGAATCTATCAGAGTGGATTCTAGAGGATAATCTAACTGTTAGATTTCAGGTGCAACTACATAAAATAATTTGGGGAGAAAAAAAAGGTGTCTAAGAAGGCGATCATATTGTTATCTGGAGGTCTAGATTCAGCGACAACTTTAGCAATCGCGAAAGAAAATAATTATGATTGTTATGCGCTAAGTATAAATTATCATCAACGTCATAACTATGAATTAATAGCGGCAAAAAAAATTGCAAAATATTTTTCTGTTAAGGATTTAAAAGAAGTTGAAATTGATTTAAGTTGGTTAAATAGTTCGGCGTTAACGAATAATTCTCTTAGTATCCCTGAAAATTTATCCACCGGTATACCTATTACTTATGTGCCTGCAAGGAATACTATTATGATGTCACTTGCTATGGCTTGGGCAGAGTCAATAGACTGTACCGATATTTTTATTGGTGTGAACGCTGTAGATTACTCAGGCTATCCTGACTGTAGAGAAGAATACATCAGTAGTTTTCAAAAAATGGCGAATTTAGCAACAAAAAAAGCGGTTGAGGGAGATTTAGTTAAAATACATACTCCATTAATAAAGCTTTCAAAAAAAGAAATTATTCTTAAAGGAATTGAATTGGGGGTTGATTATTCTCTTACAATTTCATGCTACCAGGTAAGTTCTGAAGGTTTGGCATGTGGTAAATGTGATTCTTGTCGTTTGAGAAAGGCTGGGTTTAAAAATGCAGGTCTTCCTGACCCAACGAAATATTTATAAAAAATCAATAATTTAATTTGCCAAATATAGCTAAAATAGCGTAAAATTTCCGCCTTTCTGTAAATAAATTAAATAAAGAGATTTCGATTATGGTAGTTATTAGACTTTCAAGAGGTGGATCCAAAAAAAGACCTTACTTTAATGTTGTAGTTGCTGAGTCAAGCAAAAAAAGAGATGGAAGATTTATTGAGCGGGTAGGTTTTTATAATCCTAGTGCTAGAGAAGGGTCTGAAACGCTTAGGTTAGAGTCTGAAAGAATTGAATATTGGCAATCAAACGGCGCGCAACTTTCTGAAACTGTTAATAGAATAGTAAAGTTAAATGCAAAAGGTCCTGATGGACTTGTTGCCATGAAAAAGAAAGATGAAGCTAAAGCATTGGCAAGAAAAAATAAGAAAGCCGCTGACAAAGCAGCTAAAGTAGAAGAGGCAGTATCAGCTGAGGAAGAGGCTCCAAAAGAAGAAGCCGCAGCTCCAAAAGAAGAAGCTCCTAAGGAAGAGGCTCCAAAAGAAGAAGCCGCAGCTCCAAAAGAAGAAGCTCCTAAGGAAGAGGCTCCAAAAGAAGAAGCCGCAGCTCCAAAAGAAGAAGCACCTAAGGAAGAGGCTCCAAAAGAAGAAGCCGCAGCTCCAAAAGAAGAAGCTCCTAAGGAAGAGGCTCCAAAAGAGGCTGATGATAAATAATTAAATTG